>Ga0126310_10000003_pt1 | contig 71357 bp, 71 predicted proteins | sample Plot60_FD_92540 | JGI IMG/M metagenome (GOLD analysis project Ga0126310, IMG submission 92540) | Serpentine soil microbial communities from UC McLaughlin Reserve, CA, USA - Plot60 | ecosystem: Environmental > Terrestrial > Soil > Grasslands | place: USA: UC McLaughlin Reserve, Lake County... | reverse complement strand
AATAATAATAATAATAATTCTTTGATTCTTCTTGCTTTATTTTCCCCTTAAAGACATTCTAAATTCTTCAAAAGACTCTAACCTGAAAAAGCTGTTAATATACTCTTTACCTCCACTGTTATTTTATCAATATCATCATAAGGTTAGTCATTTCGATTTTATGTTGTAAATTTGATATCTGATGCTAAAACTACTCCAAGAGTGAATTGTGATGTAATTCTGGTTATTGTTCTATAGAGATTGAAACATCATACTCCATGATCGCAGTAATTCAATGATTCCTCACATACTTATCATCACATTATTGGGATGAAAAATTTTAAAAACACAAAAAACTAATGGAGTACCAATACACAAAAACAAAACTATAGATTATGATAAAATACCACAGATTTAGCAGACGAAGAAAATCAATGTTTTATGTATCTAACCCTAAATTAAAGAAAAAATCAGAATACATGTTTAACACGGGCAATTCTAAAATGCTAGATTCAGGTTTCTATGAAAATCAGGTTTGGGACGCCCTTCACAACACACAACAATTAGTTTCAACAACACATAATTCTCTGGTGCTAACTAAAGCGATATCAGAACTCTTTAATTCAGCGTAGTTTGTTGCAAAATCATGGAGCTTGTGAATTTCAAATATGATGAATATAACGTAATTTATCCAAGGTCTTATTTTCAATTCTTAAAAGAGGTTTTTGTTCTTGATGTTTATCGTAGCAATCTCATCAAGAAAAACGATATTGTTTTAGATTTAGGAGCATGTTCAGGAGATTTTTGTATCATTGCTTCAAAGAAGGTTGGGCCAAACGGAGTAGTAATTGCCTTAGAACCCGATTCTGACAACTATGAATTGTTAAAATTTAATATTAAAAAAAATAAATGTCAAAATGTTATCGCTGCTAACATTGGTGTAGGAAAAGAAGATGACCAAGAGAAAGAAATCATAGCTCCTTTTGACAAGCCATCCAGGGGCAAGATAAGTAAGTTGGAAACCATCCTTAAAAATGTAGGTATAGACAAGAGAATAAACTTTATAAAAATGGACATAGAAGGAGAAGAAGTAGACGTAATACATACAAGTATTGACACATTCAAAGATGCTGATGTTATATCGTTAGAGTTCCACGGTACCAGAAGCAGAATCGACGAGTTATTACTGAATCATGACTTCTTTTTCAAACCTATTACTATGACCTATATATATAAAAGAATCTTCAAGAACCTGTTACTGCATCCACTTACATTATACAATATTTATAAGGATACAATAGTCAATAATCCAGACATCATTAACAAGGCTATTACTGGCTTTGATATGACTAAGGACCAACTGCTAGCGGGAAGCTATATCAAGGGAAAAAATATACATCATCTGGTAAGATAATTATAATAATGATCTCAATAATTTCACTTGTTTCTTAAGATGGTACGATGGTCATATATACCAATTATTTGAAGATCCTTTAGTAGTAGAATTATATAATAATCATAGTTATACGATTCAGGTTAATGCTTTGGCTGTATTGTTTCTAAGCCCGCCTTCTAGAAGGCCATATGAATTGCATTACTTCTGCAATTTTGAAGATGAGGTTATAATAGTAATTGACAAGGAGACCTTTAGCAAATATTCTGATTCATTTGATGAGTTCAAGAAATTTAATTTTCAATACTTCTTTGTTTCTATGCAAACTAAATTGACTAGCAAACTATTAAAATTAGGGAGCACAGCTGCTCTGGTAGCCTACGACGAGATGCAACTCGCAAAAATTATATACGCTAAAAAGATCAGCACAATCATAAGCGTCGAAGTATTCTCTTCTCTAAGTGAGCAGGCTTCACAGTTGTCGGAGAAATTCTCACTTAAGCATATTGTCATAGTCTGGGAAAATATAAAGAGATCGATATTTTATGTAATTCCTCCATTCTCTAGCTATACTAAAATTGTTAAATCTAAAGCAAGCAGGTTCATCACGGTTTCTGATACTTCAAGAAAATCCATGGAAATACTAAATATCGAAAATGATAAGATACAGACCATCTACCCGGGGATTCTTCTTGACAATTTTAAAGAATCTAAAGATAGCTCCGACAAGATATTATTCGTAGGAAACCTTGAGCCAAACAAAGGAATAACTATACTCCTGGGGGCATTTGAGAAACTGTCTGCTGAAAGATCTGATATCAGATTGATCATAGTAGGCAAAGGTACGTTGGAATCTAAAATTAAGAAATTAAAAAATGCTGGTTCGAAAATAGAATATATCGGATATGTACCCAGGTCCAAATTAGCTTCTATATATGCAGAGTGCAGTGTATTCTGTTCTCCAAGCGTACAGGTTAAGAGGGCAGGCCTAATCCTAACCTGGCAAGAGCAATTCGGATTTACTCTAGTTGAAGCAATGGCATCGGGGCTGCCTATAGTTTCATCAAATATCGGGACCATACCAGAAATCCTCGGCGAAAACAACTTTACCGTTCAACCAGATATAGAAAATGTTTCTTGCGCATTGGAACTGCTATTAACTTGTGACATGTTAAGGAAAAAATTACGTCGTGATAACAGGGAAAGAAGTGTTTATACATTCGATGCACTGAAGCAATCATCTCTTTTTGAGAAGGCGATTTATACATAAATATTTCCAGATCTTCTAATATCAAGACTGCTATTAAATACATGATATAAATCAACAATACAGTACGTAAGATTCTATTGTAGTTGATAGGGAATTAGCCATTTGACCCATTTTAGCCCTTACACGAGTTCTGACAGGGGTGCTAAGCATAATTTAAAAGATATTAACGAAACCTTACATTTACACGTGTACATATAATGTTGTTTGAAATGGGAAGGCATAGCCATCATTTTTTGTTCATTTTTATTTCCTTTATGAGTTTATACTCACAGTACTATGCTGGAGGGTTTAGGCCAATTATTTTTCACGATTCGCCTTATCCGATTGACCCTTTCTCCTTGCTTAGCAAGTTCGGATCGCTATGGAGAGATATAGCTAATTTCGGATATTTCGATCCTTCTGGACCATTTTTATCACTCTGGTATCTTTTTTTATCGCCTATCTTCCTCTTAACAAATAATTTAGTGATAACTCAGTTTAGTTTTTTATTTATCATTTGTAATGTAACTCTATTTGGTTCTTACATCTTAGCACGGTGTTTAGGTATAAACAAAATCTTTTCAATATTAATTGCAGTATTATATCTTGCAAATCCACTTTCTATTTTTTATACATGGAGAATCTTAAATGCTGATATAATTCTACATGCTATGCTTCCTCTGATATTTCTAAGTGTTATAAAAATAATCAATGGGGAAAAATCAAGAAAGTACATTTTCATTTTATTGTTTACGGAGTTTCTAAGCCTTCCCGGCTTTGCAAATCTAGCGTATTATGCATCATTTGCATTCGTTACGCTCCTCCTTAGTATATCGTTTGGGTTTGTTGCCCGTTTCTCGAGTAAAATTTCCTCAAAAAAAGCAGTTCTAAAGAACCTCCTTATATTCGGAGTGCTTATCTTGCCACTGTCAGCATATTTGATGAGTACCTTTGAAATTCAGCCAAGGGAATTATCAGTTTTACGTGACACACATCTTCAAAGTGCTGAAACTATCTATCTTACTAACACACAACACATTAATTTGTCCTCGCTATTCTCGTTGACATCACTTCCTCCTCTTTATGAAAAACTAATTTGGTTTGATTATGAATACATCTATCTTCCAAATATATCATGGGCATTTGGTATAGCGGTAGCATCAGTAATAGTAGTTAGCCTTGTAATAAGAATAATCTTCTTTAAGGAAGGAGTTTCGAAAAATATGTATCCATTTATAGGAATTCTAGTTGTTTTAAGCGTCCTCTTACTAGGAGAAACAGGGTATCTAATATTGCAAAATTCTCCAACATTGCTACTTGCATTTCGAGACCCATATCATAAATTTGAGACCGAATTTACACTGGTTTTGATCATTCTATTTTGCTATTCTCTGCAGCAACTATTCAAATTAAGAATTTTCATTGCACACAAATCTCTAAAAGTGGCCCTTACATTAATTGTAGTTTCTATTATGGTATATTGGGCATGGCCGTTTTATAGTGGAAATTTTGTACCTACGATGGTTGGCAAACCAGAAGCCAACTTACATACAATATCCGCATTTGCAGACATGCCCTCTAAATATGCATCAGCAGTAAAATACTTAAAGCAGGATAATGAAATAATAAGTGGAAAATCGAGAGTCTTAGTTTATCCTCTGGCCAGCATTTTATGGTGTGACGGTAACGGTAGCTATTGGGGAAATGACATTCTCAGATTCTCGGGCATATCTACTGTTTCTACTGTGCATCAGGTAAATTTTCAAAATGAGAGTAATTTTATATCAACTCTATCCGACAATACAATCCTCTCAGACTACAATTTCGCAAATTACATAAATAAACTCGGAATAAAATATTTAGTAATTAAAAAGCAGGCTTGCGACGTCGATACTCTATCTGGGAACATAAAGGACTTGAGAAAGCAATCAAAACAGGTAGAAGAAAAATTAAATAGTTCACAATTTGATCGCGTGATGGATAATCAATATTATTCCATATTTAGGACAGTAGGGGGAGATTCTGGTTCTTTATCCATAATTGCTGCGCCCTCTAATGAATCACTTAGATATAATAATAACAATAATAATAATCCGGTTGGTTCTATTAGTTCTGCTAACAGCAATCAGGCATTTTCACTGCTGCAAGGTACAAGACAACTTGTGAAGTATCAAAAGATCTCGTCTACTGAATATAATGTCAACATAGAGAGTGATCATAAACCGTTTTATCTAATATTTGCTGAATCATATGATGATGGTTGGAAAGCTTTTATCAACGAAAAGGAACAGGTGGACGATAAATACCATTTTATTGTAGGCGGTTTTGCGAATGGTTGGTACATGAACAAGGCAGGACACTTCAACATACGATTATATTTTCAGCCGCAAAAATATCATGATGCGGGTTTGGTAATATATATACTGGTCATTTGTATTTCTTCGATTTATTTGTTGTCATATACACGTAAAGAAAGCATAGGAGGAAGTATATCAAGGGTATTGAAATCTGGAAAGACTTAATTTTATTAGTATTTTAAAATGCTAGCAAAGGAAATGTTCTAATCCAATGACGATGATCGTAAGCAGTTTTATCCGTTTAACTTCTGGTACTGATAGATTGGGTATCGCTAGGTTTGCAATACAGACTAATACAGGTTGATGTGGTAGTTTGTATATCAAAAGGATAATAATACATCTTTTCTAAATACTGTTTTGATTTATTTGTGAGATATACGGTATATAGTTCCAGTCCCTGATTGGTTCGAAACAATGTAAAGGCTACCATCCGGCGCTGTCTTAACATCTGTAATTCCACCAAACCCTCTGCCAAGTATCTGATCTTGAATGTCTTTAGGACTGGATGCCAGCCTGTCTGCAATTGGGCCATGCAAACTCAACCCTGTCCTGCTGTTGTTAAGTTTGAAATGGTAGAGGTTGCCATTTTTGAAATCTCCAACAAACATATCGTTCTCATACTGTTTACCCATCTTAGTGGAGTTCAGAAATGCTAGTCCAGTTGGAGCAATTGTTTCGTTCCAGATAAACTCGGGTGTTCTGTATTCGCCTTTTCCTGAAAGGTTAACCAAGATATTGTTCTTGTTTAGATCCGATAAGTCTTGTATAGCAGGACCTTGACGACTTCCATTATTGTACCATATACCTTGCACCTTTCCCCATCCACTATTAAAACCAGGCTGTACCAAATTGATTTCATCACCGTAATCTGGTCCGTTCTCTGTATCCCATAACGTCCCTGTTAAGGGATCAAGCGCCAATCCGAAACTATTTCGAATTCCATACGCGTAGTACAAGTTCAGAGGATAGTCATTATTAGCGAAAATACCATTCAGCACTGGCTTGCCATCTTGTGTTAAGTGTAGTATTCCCCCTGCTCCATCAGGATTTTTATTATTATTGATATTCTGAGCTCTAGTAGCCAATGGTATATGATCGAAATATTGATTGTAAAATTTATCAGCATCGCCTACTACAAGGTAAATGTTTTGATCTGGTCCAATGATCATCTTTCCTCCATTATGATTTGGAGTCTTAGGTGAAGTTGGAAGGGTTAGAAGCAATTTAGGGTTCACCAGCTTGTTATTTACTAATTCATATCTGTAAAGAAGATTTCCTGACGGTTGTATCCCTGCTATAACATCATCACCCGTTATTCCGTCTCCAGATTGTGTGTAATATAAGAAAACATATGTTGTATGTCTAGTTGAATTGTTGGCGATAGCAATTCCGAGCATTCCTCTTTCGCCTTTGTTAGCCACACTAACATTGATCAGAGGTTCAGCTTGAATCCTTCCGTTTACTATCCTTTGCACGGTTCCGTTATTTTTCTCTAGAACTAGAATGTCGTTTGGAGCAAGAAATGCCATACTTGTAGGAAAATTAAGTCCTCTAAAAATAGTGTCAACTTTGAGACTTGGATCGTTGATTGTAGGCATAGCGGTTGGTGCTCGTGATACTTCTAAGGCATCACTGTACAAAGAATTATGATAGTTCGGTTGGATAGGCAGTAATATTAAAAGTATAATCATAGATGTGGCTGATAGCATTTCCACAACAGAATCAAACATTAAAACAAAAGCAGGTTAATTACATCAATAAATAAATCCTTCGATAAAAAAGTTGAGCAGAGTAGACCACACTTGAATATGATCACATATTATGGCAGGCTCGGAATGTTCTCATTCTTAATTTAAGCAATACGAGGATAAGACAAGACTAGTCTAGCAAAGATGTGTTCTAAAACAGCTTAATATTAAATTGACATTCTTTCTCAATTATAAGAGCGACCCATACTCAAGTAGAATACTTTAATGTTTAAATTCCGAGCTGACCCTCTCATGCTCATGATTAAGATAGAGGTAGTAATATCACAAAATGATATCAAAGCCGTCAGCGATGCCCTGAAAGCCATTAACGTTGGCGGGATTACTATTTCAAAAGTCAAAGGAAGAGGTAAGAGCATCGTACCCCAACTCCATGTTTCCAAAGGAACAGGAATGTATACGCCTGAATTCGGGGATAAGTATAAACTTGAGGTTATATTGACCGACAGCAAAGAAAATGAGGCCATAAGTGTTATCAGAAAAAACACTAAAATCGGAAAGATCTTTATATGGCCAATAGCACGTGCCATCGATATTGAATCTGGTGTAGAAAATGAAATGGCGATTTAGGGGATAAATTAATATTCAATTCTCTGGCCAGTGTGGCGCACTATTCGTAAAGATAGTTTAAAAAAGTATCATATGGAGAGCATGTTAAACCCATGCTAAGCAACTTCGAAATAGTCCCATTATAAATTATTAATATGTGCTAATATGGAAGAACGGGTTATGAATATTGATTTTGCATAACAATTTGTATCGCAGTGTGGCTGCATTATCAATACTTTTTTTGAATTCGACGATGTTTGTGATATAGTATTCTAACACGCCAGTATTCACTATTCTATAGTATTGAGAATCGAGATCATTGGAACGTTATAGATTATAGGGGTTAGTACGCACCAGTATCGATACTATGAAAAAGTCTGCGGATGCATCAAATTGTTCATAATTGTCGAGGCGATGATTTGCAAAGGAACCTGCAACCATCGTTGACACCATGGTTAAATTATTGTAGGCAACTTAAATTTACTCAGTGTCATTTTCGATGACGTGGGTTCTGTTATAGCTGACAGATTTTTATACTCGATTAAAAGGTATGTGGTTAGAAATGTAATGAAAATGTTGCACTTCATTCCAGGATGGTTTTTAGAAAGACTTTATTATTCAAAATTTGCCAAGGTTTTTTTTCCGATCTACAATTACTTTACGAGGAATCAAACACTGAAACTATACAGGATATATAATAATACGATAGTGATAGAGGTGGACCTCTCTAAGCCGGCAGAAAGGGCCATACCTTTTGATGCTTATGAGCCTATGGTTACTCAAAAATTCTTGGCTATTATGAAAGAAGGTGGTGTGGTATTCAACGTTGGCGCATGGATAGGATATTATGTGCTTTTGGCAGCGAAAAAAGCCAAGCATGTGGTAGCGGTAGAAGCAGACGATAAGAATTGTCAGCGAATCAGAAGGAATCTGGAACTGAATGGCTTTTCAAATGTGACATTGCTAAATATCGCTGCAGGAGATAAGTCGTCCTACGCTCGTCTTCTCGAAGGCCCTGGATCTTCTATGCATAAAGTGTATGAAGTAACTTGCAATCAAATAGGCAAGACTATCAGGACAGAGCCTCTTGACAATATTATTTCGAATTTGAGATTAAGGGAAATAGACATTCTGATCATGGATATCGAGGGATACGAGTACTTTGCTCTAAAAGGATTAGGAAATTCGCTGCGAAGCCATACTGTAAAAAATGTAATATGCGAGATCCATCCATCCATCTTAATGGAACATGGTATATCGAAGAATGACGTATTGGATCTTTTTCATGAATATGGATATTCAATCATTCATCTGCAAAAAAGTGTTACTTCTCATCCTTATCACATTCATGCAAAGATACCCGATCTTTGACTAAAGTCTTAATCGTGTCTCGAATGCAATGAATTGATCTATTCGTTTTTCATATTCAGCCATTTATAAAGCGAGAAGGACTAAACTAGCGTACGGGACAGACGATACATACTCTATAACAATAGTCGATTAATTAGGTTAATCTTTATAGACTTTATCGCGTCAAAAATTATCCTTGGATGTTTTATGGTTAAACTGGAGTGACATTAAGAACCCTAATGCAGGCGGAGCAGAAATATTTACTCACGAGGTCATGCGCAGGCTGGTTGTAAAGGGACACCATATGACTCTATTCACTGCAGAGATTCCAAAAGGGTCGCAAAATGAAGAGATAGATGGTGTGAATATTACAAGGCAAGGAGGTAGATACAGTGTATACAGTAAGGCACGTGAATACTATCTAAAACACAGCAATCACTTTGACTATGTTATCGATGAGATAAACACAAAACCTTTCCTGACTCCAAAATTTGTCAGAGACAAGCCAATATTAGCATTGATTCACCAGCTAGCCAGAGAGTTTTGGTTCTATGAAACATTTTTTCCATTAAATTTCATTGGGTATTATTATCTTGAGCAAAAATGGTTATCCTACTACAAAAATGTTCAAACAGTCACTGTTTCTAATTCATCTAAGGAGGACTTGGAACGGTTAGGGTTCAAGAAAATTTTGTTAGTACCACCTGGGCTAAGTGTTGTACCTTTACCTGAGCTGCCAAACAAAGAGTCTGATCCTACTATTGTTTTTGTGGGTAGATTCAAAAGAGCAAAGCTGCCGGACCACGCTGTAGAAGCATTTGGTATAATTAAAAACGAGATTCGACAAGCAAAGATGTGGATGATAGGGGACGGCTATATGTTGGAAAAGCTTAAAAATTCCAAGACGGAAGATATCACCTTCTATGGCCACGTGAGCAACGAACTGAAGTATAAAATGCTCTCTAAAGCCCATCTTGTTTTGGCACCTGCGGTGAGAGAGGGTTGGGGTCTGGTGGTCACCGAATCTAACGCTATGGGGACTCCGGTTATAGCATACAATGTTCCAGGATTAAGAGATTCTGTGAAACATGGCGAGACAGGAATCTTGATTAACAACTACTCTCCAGAGAGCCTCGCCGAAGCTGCCTTGGCCTTGTTAAAGGACAGTGCACTGTTAAGAAAATATAGTGCGAATGCTCTTGAATTTTCAAGGCAATTTAATTGGGATAGTACGGCAGATGTTTTTGATAGAATCATAAAAAGCAAGAACTAGGCATAAAGTGTTGATTATAATATCAGTTTGCTATATCTATAATGATCACACTTATACATGAATTTACAGATCATCCTTTACTGCAGTAATATTAAAGCTATAAATAATAATTCTGCAAAGACGCAGCAGACATACCAACTTAATCTTGTTGTCATAATATACTATTCTATTTTATTTAGTTAAAGCATTCTGAATATTACTGTTTTTTTCTACGTATTTGAGAGGGAAATATACTGCCAATTGCATTTGTATAGATTCTGCACTCTTCAATGAAGGATCTACAAATTGCGGCATAGAAGATATTTACTGTGCCCTGTACTATCATACTATGTCGCATGCAAGAATGCTCTATCCGCATTATTGAACATAAATCGTGATAGCATGTATAACTTTTAATGCAACGATTGTGGCATGAGTCATATCCGTGAGGCAAGAAATTCTAAGCTTTTTAATAAAAATAGGCCGACACTGAGTACCGGATGACGAATCAATTTCTTCCAATTGGAGTTGCTTGTGAAGATTCTGATTCTATAGCGGACTTTCGTTTGTATTTCAGCATACTTTGGAAATTTGCTAGCGTATAAAGCTGCATTAGTGGAATAGTATTGCTTTTTGCGAAGCCATTTTGCCAAATTAAATTCTTCCTCATTGTGTAGTATGACTGAATTCGTTCTTTTATTCACAAACAACCCTTGCATTTCAAGTTTTTGATGAAGCGTGCTCTCTTCATAGAATATTATATCTTCATCAAATCCACCTACTTGTACAACAAATGATTTGCGAAAAAAACGAGCCGATTCTATTTTCGACCCCCTATAAAGGGCTCTTTCAAAATCTCTAACCTTTACCCAAAAACTCGTGCCGACTGAACGTTCGGGAATTATTACGCCAGCAACATTGTAGTCGTATGAACATATAGAGACACACTCTGAAATAACAGCTGTTTGTAATATCATGTCTGAATCTATAAACAATAAAAATTCGCCGGTTGACTTCGATATTCCAAAATTTTTAGCAGCTGTTCTTTCACCTGCGGCTAGATATATCTTGGCGTTGAAATTAGATGCAATTTGGGTTGAACTGTCCAAGGAATGTGCATCTACGACAATGATTTCGATATCCTTATAGCTTTGTAACCTGATAGATTCTAAGCACCGGTATAAAGTTTTAGCAGAATTGATGGTAGGAATAACTATTGACACACGAGTATTAACTGGCTTATTAAAGGATATACCATCTTTCTGTTCTTTGAGCAAGGGCATTTTTTAATTAGTTAAGACAATTAAGTCTTTTTTTGATGTTTGGCAAATGATAAACCGATGGACTAGGACTAGAGATACTGAAATTATATATCTAAATCAAATATTTTAGTTGCCGGAATACTATGCGGAACGAAGAATCGGGAAGTTAGTTACGGTCCTGATAGTCAAACTTACGAGCCATATACAAACTGGAATGGCAATTAAACTTCCCCTCCGAGACTTCCATAATGATGACAAGGCAAGGGCCGCAGGTATCTGAAACGGAATATCATAAAATATCCTAGCTTGCACTCGATAATCGCCGATAAGAAATGCAATAAGACCGATTGACATAAAGATCATGAGGAACTTAGTTGATATATCGCGAGTGTTTGACTGAAAAGCCCAGTACAAGCCTAGAGAAAAAATTATAAAATTGCTGAACTGACCACCTAAAAAAGAATACACTGAGCGTGTGAGATTACTCCATCGGAGAGCAAACTGTTCTATACCGGTTCCGGTTGCTTTAGCGAATTCAATGTCCTTCTCAATGCCAGTCATAGAACCAGTCATAGATGTTCTAACAACATCGAATATAACCGAAGATAATAAAATGATAAGTAGTAAGGCTGTTCTCTTTTTAGAATATTGTTTTGCCTTGATCAATAGTATCAGAAGTACACTCATAACCACTACCATAACACTCCAAGTATGGACATGAGTGAACAGCAAAACTATTATTAGCACTGAGAATACGGTTAAATTCTGATTACTACTTGAATATTTTAAGGACCTCACAAGAAATACGAACGATAGGTATCCAATTATTAGGGCAAACCAATTTGCATAAAAACCGGCGTAAATTCCAACTGTTACTTGAAATGATATAGATGTTAAAAAGGAGGCCAATAATGCTTGTTTGTCATTTGATGTCATCTCACGTGTCAAATAAAATACGACTAAAACAAGCAGAGGACCAAGGATCATCGGCACATGTTCTAGAATAAAAAAAGAATCAGCAACATTTAGAAATTTAGTGATTGTGAACAAAAATATGAGGACAAGCGGCTTATCTCCAAAACTCTGTACCACAAATGCTTGATGGAAAAAATCTCTGTAATCAGTAGCGTGACTTAATGCATTTATCCAATTTACATAATAGTCTGTGTCTACACCTATTTGCTGACCGTTTGGATTAATTTGAGGCTGATGAGGAATAAGTGCTATAACTAATGATAAGAGCATAAAAAGCGAGATGTAAATGAACTTGTATTTTGAATTTACTGAATCATTATCGTAATTATCATTCGATACAATAAAACGTGTATTGTCGATACGCTTAATACGTAGTACTACAGTTCTAAATTCTTTCATGAATATCTTAAGAGGAACACAACCTAGTAACAAAAGTAGCAAGACCGCTGAAAAGCTAGACAATAGCAGATACAGATCGTATTCATAATTTCTAATAAATATAAAATAACGAGAAACATAAAAAAGTGGTATCAAGTAAATGAAGAGACCTATAATTCCTATGACCGTTCCTGCTATTGCAAAGTAATTTATTAGCAGCGTATTTGACTTGTCATTTAGGATTTTTAGTCTCTTTTGGTCTAGAAATCTATTGAATATGAGAAGCGCTATTATAACAGGCATCGACATGATTATTGTAATATCAAATAGTATGTGAACGCCAGTTGCTACTGTTAAAAGCGTCAGTCCACCGCAATAAATTGCAGGTAGAAAGAATCTTAGCTTTCCCTTTGCCGAAAGCACAAACCATGCTGCTGTTAAAGAAATAATTATTATATGATCAATGAATTGACTGAAAATAAAAGAGTGGAAGAACTCATAATAAATTATACGATTCAAAAAAGGATAAGTCGTTATCTTGAGATATGAGGCTACACTGTATGCATAGAATAGTGAGATTAAGACAAACGAAGCAGAGGTTGCAATTGATATTGGATTTAAACTGCTTCCTATAACCGTCGCGAGGTTAAGTATTACCTGATTTTTTATGCCCATTGAAGCCTATTGTAAAAGTTTCTCTAACTAATGATAAAAACTATTAGCAGACGAGCAGGGTATACTATATAAGATGTATTCCCAGAATTTGGCAAGCTAATCGCAATATGAGATAAATTATCACTATGCAAGTGCCCTCGTAAAGTCAAAGATACAAAACGTCCAAGTATCTTGATCTTTGCCACCCCGCATATTATGATACCAGTTTATATATATCTGTCCATAGAAATTCAACAATTACCGTTTTAATATTATACTATCTGTTCTATTTGCCGATATCTCCTTTGTGATCGCTTCTGGCAGTGCTAATGTACTCAAATCTAGCGATGGTGACAAGCAGTGGTATCACAGATAGATTGGCAAGCGCATCGTCAACAATATTAGTTATCTCTTTCCGATTCTTTCTATCTCTTTTGCTAATGCTATGCCTGCTTTTTCGTCCATATTAGAGACCTCCGCAATTTCATTCGGAATCATTTTTGTATTAATTATTATCTGAATAAGATATGGTAGGTAGAACGAACCAAATGTACTTGTAGAACTATGCGTCAAACGCGCCAACTCATCAAGTACCGGTTTTAATGATCGGCTACGAGCGAAGACAGGTCCCATAACATCCCATCTCATAGAATACTGATTATATTTTATCAGTTTACTACGGCTCTTATCAAAAAGATCTTTTGCTATTATATAATCGATATATCTCAGAAGACTCCATTGCCTTTTTCTTCCTATTCGGCCCACTATGATGTCTGCTTTAGACAATACATCTAATATATCGGCGACCGTTACAAGATCAATTCTTGATGAAATGGCGCTTGAAAACAGTGCACCAAGCATATCTTTTCGCCTTTCTTCCGTGGACATGCCAAATCGGGGATCTGGATAATTGGCGTCTGCACTAAGCAAAAATGACCTAGCACTATCCTCATTCTCAGCTCCAAAGAATCCATTTATTGCCTCAGCAATATCGATCTCCATCTTCGAGTTTGCTGTTTTATCATAGCCTGAAAGCTTTGCCTGTAGAATGTTTAACAACAAGCGAACATCGCCATGAGCTTTATCTATGATGACAGACTTTTCGCTTATACTCAGCTTCTTATCTTGGTCCTTGAGGACATAATCCAAAAGCAACATTAGCAATCTTGGGGTGACAGGATTGAACTGAATTGTCTTGGAGACTTTTGCCAGCTCTTTGATTTTTGCATCTTTATAGTTTGCTGCCATAATGACTGGGATAGAGGGCTGCTTCATTAGTCTTACAATGGATTCTATTCCGCCTATATCTTCCCTGCCGGAAATTCCATCAACTTCATCCAGAAATAGTAAAATATTTTTACCAAAGATGCTTGTGTTCACAAGTATTGGAGCAATTAATTGTTCCAACTGATCACGGTTCCTCGTGTCACTTGCATTCATCTCAATAAGATCATAATCTAACTGCCGTGCTAATGCATGAACGAGTGTTGTTTTTCCAACTCCGGGCTGACCAACTAAGAGTAGTGGTTTACTACCTCTTACCCACCCTGATAGCCACTTCATGACCGTTAGTCTTTCGTCCTCGTTTCCTATCATATCTTGTACTCTTGCAGGACGATAAATTTCTGACCACATCTTATGTGTAAGTCTACAAGTTGCAATTAGTTCAATATTGACGTTATGTTTTGATGTGCGGCATCAGGTCTATATCAAAACTGTCATGTATTATTGTGGCATCGATATATAATTTAAGTTTGGACAAAAGGACCATACGTAAAAGTGCTAGTCAAATAATTTTTTTGTTATATTGTTGTATGCATGCAATATATGCGGTACTGAATCGACATAAATTTCCCGCAGAATTTGACGTCGGTCTTGCAGATGGTTTTTCTTCTTAATAGAATTTTTTTTGCTATGGTTATTATGTATATGAGCTTGTGTGAAGTAATGTAAATATGAGAAATTGGCAAAGGATAAGAAAGGATTTTCCTGTTACTAAAAGCTATACTTATTTGGCAAATGCAGCCATTTCGCCTACACCTAGACCTGTAGTTCAGGAAATGTTGAGATTTTACGATGGTATGCTAAATCATGCTGGTTCACTATGGCCAGATTGGATAAAAGAAATGGAGCAAGCTAGAGATCTATATGCGAGGTTCATTAATGCATCTCCGGACGAAGTTGGATTTACGCACTCTACAAGTGAAGGTATGAACATAATAGCGCATATGCTACACGCCAAAGGTAGTGTGATATCAAACGAACTTGAATTCCCATCTTCTATTTTACCTTGGTTAAATAGAGGTTCATACATCCACTTTGTAAAAGCTAAAAATGGAAGAATATTAAAACAAGACATCTCGGATGCTATCAACAGTAAGACTAGATTAGTGGTAATAAGCCATGTGCAGTATTCGACTGGATTTCGTCAGGATTTAGTGGATCTCAGTGAACTGACCAGGAGGCATGGATTATTTCTTATTGTAAATCCAACTCAATCTCTTGGTGCTCTACACTTTGACGTCAAAGAGTTTAATGTTGACTTTATGGCGTCTAACGGTCACAAATGGCTATTGTCATCGTTTGGAATAGGCACTATTTTTGTAAAAAGAGAATATCTCGAAAATGTCTTTGAGTTTCATCCACCCTTTTATAGTCAACTTGGGCAGAAGGAGAGGGATGTATTTGATAATAGCAAGATAAACATGTCTTCTACAGCATCTAGATTCGAACTAGGTTCACCTCACTTTTCTAATATATTATCATTAAAGGCAGCTATTGAATATATATCTAAAATTGGAATAAAGTATATTGAAAGACGGATTCTGGATCTGACTTCATATCTTATCGAAAAACTGGACGAATTAGATCTAGATATTATTTCGCCATTAGAACAAGAAAAATGGAGGTCAGGAATAATTGTTTTTAAGATGCAAAGTGCAGAGGAAATTGTCGAAAAATTGGAAAGGAAGAAAATAATTGTCTCTGCCAGAGGAGGAGGAATAAGAGTCTCACCTCACTTTTATAATGATGAAGAAGACATTGATTCGCTCATTCAGGGAATTAGAACTTTTATGTAATTGCTCAACGTATTTTAATAAGTCGTGGATGGGTAATAACATAAATATAACATAAAGAAGCATTTCAGAAAAAACTTCAATGTAATAATTTTTTGCAGTGTTGTCTTATTACACATAATTGTTGACACTATTATAGATTAATCAAGCGACTGTACCTGCGCAGCACTTTCCTTTTATACTTATAGTTCGGATCCTGCATCTTGACCAAATCCCAGAATCTCTTCGAGTGGTTGAGCTCTACTAGGTGTATTAATTCGTGAATAATCACATAATCTATTATCTCCAAAGGCAGGGCTGCTAAGAGTAAATTAAAATTTAAATTCTTATTCTTTGAGCAACTCCCCCACCTGGACTTTTGACTCTTAATCAAGACTCTACTATATTTAAGATCTAGTTTTCTGCTGAGCAAAGGAAGGCGTTCAAATATGATCTTAGAGGTTTGTCTTTTATACCACTCCATTACATCTTGTTTATACTTACGCCTATCAGTAACGTGAAATGTTATTACCTTGAGGTTATTTGAAACTATATTATATGAAATTCTATCGTTTACTATTTGCATTTTATAGAAAGATCCCAAAAAAGTCAGGGAATTCGCATTGGAGCTATTTTCTTGCCCGAATTTCTTAACAAACTTTGCATAATATTTATAAACTTTGGAAATCCAGTTCTTTTTGCTATGTACGAATCTTGTAATACTTTGAAAGTCATAGTTGACCGGAGCAACAACATGTATTCCGTAGACATTTGCTTTAAGTCGAATGCTTTTTGATCTAGTGCTTCTTTTAATTTGTATATTTAATAGTTGGTCCTTCGAAAGAGCTAAGTCTATAGACAAGCTTTAACAGATAAATCCATTTCACATTAACATTAAATAGCTTTGCAATTTTATATCAGGTTTATGCATCTCCTTGAAATTTATGAAAATATGAATGGCAGAATCCAGCTGCTAAAGATTACTATCGCGCTCGCCTTAAAGACTTTACCTGACATCATTACTATTACAAAGTTTTTCAAATCATATTTTTTTGCTCCAGCAATCACTGGTACGAGATCTCCCACGATAGGTATCCATGGAGAAAAAAATATGATTAGCCAGCCGTATCTTTCCAATAGGGCTCCCGTTTTATCCTCGTGTTTTTTGCGGGGTTTTTTGTAAAGTATCTTTAATAATTTGTTTCCACTGAAACCTATGTAATAAGCAATTAATCCACCTAGTATTGAACTGATGGCTAGTATGATAAATATGGTGAACCTATCTTTACCACTTAACAGTAACGCTGATATCGTTAATTCCGTGGGGATTGGGATTATCGAGGAAAGCATTCCATTTAAGAATAATCCTATAAGGCCGTATTTAATGAAAAATGAATTATGTACTATAGATTCAATAATGTCATAAACCATTGTTGTTAAGGTTGTGTCCTGTAACGCTTTAAGTCTTTATTTATTCTATCCAGAGAAGTATAAGAGGTATTGCAGTTACAAATTCGTCAAATGTCAACTCTTAATTAACCAACGCTTTAATTGTTAGTTTTTTTGATTCTGGTAAATGATAGACTGGTTTGGTCTTGATCACGATCAGTTATCTTTAAATTCATTGTTTGAGAAGCAACTTATTGCTTAAACTTCACATTCAGACGCTAACTTTCATACATGATCTAAACAGCTTTCATCTTCCTAAATGATAGTGTCCCTAGCAGTGCTAATGCCAAAGTTGATGCAAACAGAATCACAATATCTATTCCAAATGTATGCCTAGATGATAGCATCATGGCGTTTCTGAGTGCATCAACAGCATAAGTCACCGGGTTGATGGTCGTCAGGAAGGAAAGCCATCCAGGAAGATTCTGTAGAGGAAAAAGTGCTCCGCTTAAGAAAAAAAGTGGAAATACAACAAAGCTAACTATGAGCTGAAAACCTTCCAGACTCTCTATGAAGCTGCCCATAGCTAGCCCAAGTGATGTAAGTGCAAATGAAAGAAGCAGTACAATAGCAACTATTTCGGATATAGTGTAAGCATCGAATTGGATTCCTATTGGTCCACCCACTAGCAGGAGGATTGATACTTGGACCAACGACGTAGTCATACCACCGAGCGTTTTACCTACAAAAATAGTCTCTCTATTTACCGGGGCAACCATTACACTCTTAAGAAAATCAAATTTCCTATCCCATATTATGTATGAACCAAAGAATACTGACGAGAAGATTACAGACATACTGATTATACCTGGAAATATGAATTTTTGATAATCTAGACCTACTGAGGGAGCAGTAGAGCCTAAGCCTGAGCCTATCACGAAAAGCCATAGTAACGGAGTGAAGATAGAGGCAATTAGTCTACTCCTCTCTCTTAAAAATACTTTGAATTCTCTTAGCCATACTGCGTACAGAGCACTCAGCATCAGTTCTAAATCTTGAAATGTGCTAAGATACATGCTGAGCTGATATGAGAGCTAATTTTATTGAGCAGCGTATTCTTTCTCACTTGCCTGATTGTATACTACTGACAGGATAATCAGCTAATTTCGTTTCGTCTAAGTTGTACTTTAACATGAATCGAGGTTCATTTTCTGTTGCTCCCATAATACAGGATTCGATATGGTATAGATGTATCGTAGTTCCAACTATGCAAGCATCATCATGAGAATTTCCAGAATGTTGCTCAATTTGTTTAGCAATAGTAATACTCATCAGTATCTTCATCTAGGTTTGATAGATACAAGTTAAAAATGCTTTGAATTTTAGAAGATAGTTGAGATTTTCAGGGAAGCCAGTGAGGATGCGCTATAATATTCTGTTCCAGTAAAAAATAATATTTACTAGTGGCTGCTAAGCGAAAAATCGACTACCAAACTGCTGCGTTGTGCGAGCCTTGTTATAGGATATTCAGAGTATAAAAAGTAGAAGAGAATTGTAGAAGAGAATTTAGAAAGGGTTAAATTTCATGGAATTCGATTAATGCCGATGTTTAAACAATATAGAAGAATGGCAATGTTGCAGGTTACTATTGCAATCCTGCTTGTGGCATCAGTTTCTGCAGTCTCTATTCAGCTTGGACAAAAAGCAATGGCACAGAACGCTACTACGAATAGGACAGGCGAAGCTGCTGGCCCTGAACAGCTTACTACAACCGGACCGCTTAGTGGCACAAACGCATCAAGTTCACCAAGTGCTGTAGGTGGTGGCAATATAACAAGCCCAGGTACTTCTGGCACCGCTAGTAGCGGAAACATGAGCACACCAAGTTATAGTGCTCCTAAATAAGAACTGTTAAGACTCCCGAAAGAAAAAGGATATCTTCTTTTTTCACTTTTTTATTGCGTGCATATGCTGTGTTTTAAACAATAGAGCAGATACGACTAATAATAAATCTCAGATATGCAGTAGAGGTCCGACTTTGAAATAGTAGGCTACTTTTTGCGCTCCATAATGAATCAACTTGTCGCTTATGGATTCGTTTTGCTGTTAAAAGAATGCTGTAATCAGATCTGCTGAACCTAAGATCGCTGCTGCAACCGAGAGCTTATTATCAGATCAAGTTTTTGAAGAATGCCCAAATACGTATCCATAAGATCAGCTTTCTGCTTCTGTACAGCCAAATCGGCTTCATCCCTTATCTGTGAAGCAAGCATTAGAATCTTGTCTTGAATTATAAACCGAGCCGGAGCTATCTCAACTTCCACTCGTTCAGAATTAAGAGGTATTACAGGAGGTCGCTTGTTCTGCGTAATATTGGATTCAGAACGCTTTCCTATATTTTGTTTATTTCTGCAATTAACACATATTATACTCTCTTTGAACTTGACCTGGACACCTCCGCATTCACTGCATGGCTCGCTAATAAGGGATCCGCCCTTTAAAAGCAGTGCAGCAGCATTTTTTATATCTGCGGACTTATCGGATGGATCCTTTGGTTCTGTCGTCATACTATCGCTCCATATTATCTGCGGGCAATATTTCTATAAGTTTGTTTTTCTTAACTCAATTACGCAACGTAATTATTAAATTTTTTCTAAATGAAAGACATCACTGCTTAATTCTGCAATTTAGCGTAGGAAATAAAAAACCTCAGATCAATATCAATTTACAGTCGGCTTCCCATAAGAATCACTTCGCACTGTTCACAGACCTTGCTGTCTATATTCGATTCTATACTATGGTGAACATCGCATATGATAAATGTATATCGCATATAGTTGCAGAGCTGAACGAACTTAGCCATGGTACTGGGCGTGTATGCTTTGTTAGCTGCCAAATCTCTAGCGATATCATCTATCATTCGCCCTACTTCCTCTACAGCGGCGAGCTTGGCAGCGAGCTGTCTATCCCCCCTGGTACCCCTTACATAGTTACTTATTGCTGCTTGGGTAACGCCAAGAACCTTAGCAACATCTTCCTCCTTCAGATAAAACTCTTTAATGAGCTTCCTTGCCAATATGGATCTTATTGCAGGTATTAACGATTTGGCCTCAATTTCAGAAGGTAATAGCATTAGCTCTGACTAATTTCTTTTTTTAAGCTATATAAAGATTCTTTGTCAGATATGACACATTGAAAGGGATATCACTGAGAGAATTTACAGAAATTTGATATATTTCTTTTAATCACAAAGCGGCAAGGGGAGTAACGTGAAGGTGCAAAGACGACCTATACTGATCCTAGGTCACTGAGAGTGGCCCTCTTCGCTTGGTGAAGCGTTAATAGCAAATGACCTAGCCGCTGTTGCAATAGAACTTATTAAAACCATTGGTCCTTTTCTCATCAGTGCATTTGTGGTTTTACCAATGTACCTAATTGTATGACCATGAGTGTTTGAAGTTATTCTCTGAGTTCTCTTTAAGTGGTCGTAAAACCCGTTTAAATTAGAAGAAATCCATTTATAGCTTGACGCAGAGTATGCGTAGGACCCACCATAGCTGTTCTTGTGATAGTGCTCTTTTCTTGCACTATTCTCAGTGAGGACCCTATAGGCTTCAACTATTTGCATGAATTTTTGGCTAGATTCTTCAGAGTTTTTGTTCTTATCCGGATGATATTTTAAGGCTAACTCTCTGAAGGATTGCCTTATTTCTGCAGGAGAAGCACTTGTACTCACACCTAGTATGCTATATGGATCTGTCACTTTGCTATACATAATGAACAATATCAATATAAACGTGATCTGGAGCTCACAATTTCATTTTTCGACTTTTCGCTCGAGAATTTCTGGTCAGTGTTAATTTGGTTAGGGACGCTTTTTCCATGCAACGATCAGGAATGCAAAAGGTATGATCATTATCACAGTGGCAATGAGAATAGGTTGCATAATGACAGGATCAAGTGGCTTTCCAGTTGCAATATAGAATGGAAACGGATAAAACCCAGAAGTAAAAAACCAGAGTGCAACGAATAAGCCTATGAATGGTGAGTTGCGTTTAAGAAATCTATATGGAGGTTTTATGGTTCTTGCACATTTTACGCACCTATTCTTCTCTTGCATAAAGCACGATGAACAAACTTGCATATTGCAGTACCCACATGAAAGGGTTCCAAACCTTGATCCACAAACCTGACAATTGCTTGTCAATAGTATAGCTTCGTATTAACTATGTATTTGTGTTTGCAAAGCTGATCGGATTAGAGATTTTAACATTAAAGTCATCACTAAGAGCTGAATCAATGGCTGAATAGGTTAGAGAATACTTCAACAACATGTCAGCCGCATATCAATAAAAAGGGAAATGTGTCTTGTTACTGTCCTAAAGGTGTATAAGGCCTCCCTGTTCTCCAGTGTGGGGCGACTGACCAGCAAATTTCCTTCGAAAGTGTCCTGATGGTCTTTTGGAAAGAAGTTCTATAAACCACGCTTCATGCTCAATTTCTTCTTGCATGATCTTTTGTGCAATGTCATACGATCTTGGGTCTTTGCCCGAGGTCATATCACAAACTTCTCCCCATGATCTGATAGCACATTGTTCAGCTTCCAATAATACTTTCAGTATTGAGGTCAGATCTTCCCAATTATCTGGAAGATATGCATCAGGACAGCCAGCTTGATCGGCGAACTTTCTAATGTCCCGTGGCAGACTCCCTCCTAGTTCATATAGGCGCGGCACCGTCGCTTCAAAATGATTTCTATCTTCTATACGTGCGTCCTCAACTATCTCTTTGATCCCCTCACCCTCGAGCCCAGTACAATGCATTCGTAGGATTGTATAATAGTAATACGTTGTAAATTCTGCTCCTACTCCTTTCGTAATTAATTCTTTTAGCCTTTCTATATTGACACCATTTTTCTCCAAAACCTCCAAGGCAACAATTTTTGGAGCTGTTGCTTTTGTATTGCTTGCCATATTGAAATGACAATGACAAGACTATAAAAGGGTTTTTCAAACTCTGGAAGTCTATGAAGTTCATGAGCCTCCTGTCTGAGATGATGTTTAAATTCACAACTGGCTGCGCGGTTTATATTTTATATATTCTTAGCTTAATTACCTTCCAAACAATTATGCGTTATTTCCTCTGATAAGTAAGGATATCAAGATTTTTGCTGAGGTTCAAAACTGTGTATAACTACTGATCTATAAGATATACTAATAAAGGTATTCTACAACCACGATTTTTCAATCATAGGGTTGAATACTACTATCTAAACTGTGGCCATCCTATATTGGAGGTCTAGACGAAACCATATTCCTTCCACTTGCGGTTCACCAAAGACCTCGTTTCCTCGTCTACTACAGCTAATTCTTGGGCTTCTCTAGTATATCCTTCCTCTCTCCACTTTGTAGTTGCGTCTATACCCATCTTAGATCCTAGGTTGGGTAAAGGAGAAGCGGGGTCCAGGGTATCTGTAGGGGTATTTTCAATTATCATCGTGTCACGTTTTGGATCAGCTCTAGTGGTTATGGCCCACAATACTTCACTTGTATTGTGCACGTCAATGTCTGGATCTACTGCCACAAGTATTTTCGTCAAGGAAAGTTGTCCCATCCCCCATAAACCCATCATAACTTTTTTTGCTTGACCTGGGTATCGCTTTCGTAATGAAACTACGGCCAGTCCTTGGAACCAACATTCAGGGGGCATAGAAATGTCAACTACTTCGGGCTGTAGCATCTGTATCAACGGCAAAAATGACCGCTCAATAACTTTGCCTATGTATGCATCCTCTAAGATTGGTTTGCCTACGACCGTGGTCAAGTAAATGGGATCGTGTCGTTGCATAATTGCCGTTAAAGTAAACGTAGGGAATAGCTCAGCCGGGGTATAATAACCAGTATGATCCCCGAATGGACCCTCCAGGACAACATCATTTGGAGATACGTATCCTTCTAGCACTATTTCCGCGTTTGCAGGAACTTCCAAATCGACAGTAGAACAACTTATGAGCTTGATACCCTTCTTTCTGGTAATTCCTGAAAAGAGGAATTTGTCTAGACCTTCGGGAACTGGTGCAACCGCGCTAAAGATTGTAGCAGGATCCGCTCCTATAGCAACTGCCACTTCAATCCTTTTATTTGATTTTTTCATAATTTGGTAATGCTCCGCCCCGCGCTTATGTATCTGCCAATGCATTATGGCTGTTTTTTCATCAACAATCTGCATCCTGTAAACTCCCATATTCGGGACAGCGCTTTCAGGATGTTTCGTAATAGTTAGACCAAAAGTAATGAATTTTCCAGCATCCCCGACAAATGATTTCAATATGGGCAAAGAGTCAAAGCTTGCATTATCCGTTTTTACTATCTCCATAACAGGTCCAGAATCGACGTGTTTAGGACCATAGTCAGCGATCTCTGAAAGCTTAGGCAACATTTTAAGCTTATCTAACCTCCCAGATGGTATTTTGAATTTAGTTAATTGCACTATTCTTCCTCCGATTTCCGTAAAATCGCTGGTGTCCAGAGCTATATGCAATCTATCCATTGTTCCAAATGCGTTACCAAGAACCGGCATCGATGAATTTTGTACGTTTTCGAACAATATTGCCGGCTTAGATTGTGCATACATAGCCCGCCTCATAATCTCTGCAATTTCCAAATTTGGGCTTACCTTTGCTCTAACCCTTTTTAGCTGTCCGGCATTGTCGAGTGCTTCCACATAGTCTCGCAGACTTTCAAAAGGCATGAACGGAATGGCCCATCAACGTAAGATAAGCTTTACCTACATAGAATGCTTTGATTAAGCATTGAATCTATGAATATGAGAATAAGAAATATTTCTATTTTTTAGAATTTCGATCGAACGAATGCAGTCAGTGTATAAGTCTATATGTGAATCTAATAGTTCATTTAGAAGTTTGTGTTTCATGATATGCCTAAAATAAGAACACTGATTTAAGGAAATTTTAAAGGTGGGATACGCCCACAGGACCGAAGAGTTCCTGTATGATATGTCAAACTTTCTTGTCATACGCACTTAAGTAGGGAATGAACATCATAATGACCATTGATCAAGCAGGATCTGAGTGTACCCAGTGAGCTAGAATCCTTTGAGGAAAAGCAGGTCATAGTTGAGGACTGGCTAATGGATATATTGGTTGATAAACTCAGAAAGGCTTCTACTATACTAAGTAGTAAAGAAATTCCATTTATATTGTATAGAAACGTTATCGAGGAAAACGATACATGCGTGCAGGAAGAAGTTGCTACATTAGCGGACAAGTATGTCGTGATCCAAGTTTTTAGTTATGGAGGATTCATTCCAAGCACTTTTCAAAGGCAGCATGTATTCACTATTGATAGATTCACAAGGGTAATTTTGAAGAAAAACACTACTTTGTTTTCTCAGTGTCTTGAAAGTCTCAAAGCGGCATTAGTATCTTGACATAGCCACAACTTTGTTTTTGCAGTGGTGGTTCATAGTCTCTTATATTGCTGGAACACAATTGAGCGAGACCATATATGTGCGGTGCTTAACACTGGACGACTCAAGATGCATCAGCCGTCAGGGTCGAAATTGTAAATATGTCGCATAGCAAGCACTCAATAAAAAAGACTAGAGGGATTGGCAATGATTCAAAATTCAAAAGCCAAGGGTTAAACTTCGTTTCTTGTATTAAATGCGGATCATCTCTTAAGCTTTTCTTCTTTTGCTTCCTTCTCCAAGGCCTCTCTTAGCATCTGCATGTGTCTTTGCCTATCTTGTTTTATAGTATTCCACATATTGACCAAATCAGATCTATTAGCTTTTTCTGCGTCTGAAGTATATGTGTCAATAGTTGAGTACAAAAACTGTGCCTCCTTTCCAAGCGCGATGAGAATATCGAAGGTCGTGTTTTCTAATCCAGTTGTTTGATGTTTTGTTGTTTCTGCCATATCCTTCGCATCACAATCGAACTAAAAAGAGTTATACGCTATTAATCTATAATTCTCTTCTTGATCCATCCTTTAAGGAGACTATAAGTCAGCTAAGCTGACATTAATAACACATAAAATTAGACGAGTCATGCAATCCCCACATGAGCAGCTGCTCATCGTTGCATATAGATATGCTGTAATGTGTTAAGTTTATTGACAACGCATCTTGGCTATTCTTAGGACCTACTTACGTTAAGAGATTACAATATGGTAATTCAACTAAACCATGTTTGGATGTTCCTCTCTTGTATGCACATCTAATTCATCTTCTTCATCGAATTTGCGTCCGCATACCCTACAGACCTTTGACCCTCCTAATCTCCTTCTTCTAAGTTCTCTTCCCCTTAGGTAATCGGCTATCCTCATTAAATATATACCCAAACCCCACATGATACCTCTTACACGCTAATTGTTTATATTGTTAGCTGGTACGTGCTAGATTAAGAATTGTATTGTTTTGTATTGTTTTGTATTTCCCTGTTTCTATGCTAGAGAGGATAAGGTTGCCAACAATTAAATCATGATACATACATACACACTTTAAAGTAGAGCATGATCAAATTATTCCGAGCTTGGAAACCGAAGGGCAAAATGTATAGCTTTAGATGCTCGCAGTGCGGTGCTGGATTTCTATCGAGTTATCATCTCGACGCACCTATATGTGGCAAGTGCCTGCAAAGAGCCAAATCGCTTGATTCAACAGTTGATTATGACAAGACGTGCACCAAGTGCGGAAATTATGGAGTCATTTATGGTAAAAACCACTGCCATTCATGTTATTTTGGATTTGAAAGCAATCAATCACTTCAAGAATAGTGCCGACATATACCCAGATACATCCCAGTTAGTGTCCTCGTCTAGGGCATTTTATAAAACAGTTCAAAACAAAATATTGGATTTAGCGTAATACCATTTCTTCCTATAAAATGTGCAATTTTTCTGCGCATCCTTTATGGTAATAGTGTCTGTTCATATGACCATGACTTACGATAGTGTCGGTATCACAGATTTCCATTCTGCACAAATAGCAAAGGCCCTTTTGTTTGGTTTTGATGATACTAACCATCCTTCTTGTACGGCGTCCATTGCTAATAACAAATGAGCGTACCATTGTTGTAATATTGACTATTGTATTTTATTTTATCACTTTGTCTCATTGATTCTGGTCTATGTTATAATGAAATATCTTTATTTTTTTCTAGGAAGAAACATTATAGCTATTGATAAATCATTGTTCTAACTACGATTTTATTTAATAATACTACCATTAATGAACTGCAAAGGTACCTACTTTCAAGAGTATACATATTCTTATTTTATCTGAGGCAAACCTTTTTCTGTAAGCACACTGTTTAGAAGCTTCAGTTCATAAATACCGGACAATTCAGGCTGCGGATTATTTCCTTTTGACGATAGAAAACCAAGCTCAAATTCGTTTCTTGCAAATTTGAAGAGAGATTCTTTAATTGGATCGTATGTAAACTCTATCCTTGAGAAGGCTTCTCGTAGTATGTCTGTTTGGATGACCTTGCCTGTAAGCTTCTTTAAGGCGGTATTAAATTTCAAAACAGCTTGATCTTTGTGGTTATTTATCCACATTGTCTCATCTATATGGAGCGATAGGAATTTCTTTAAAGTTTCGGGGTTGTTGTTCAAGTAATCTGTTCTGGCAATGATATTAGCCGTAACAAATTTACCATCAGGCCATAGGTTTCTCTCATCTATGAAAATTTTTCCGTTACCCTCCTTTTCTAGCATAGCTCCCCAGGGCTCAGACACCCATGCGCCGTCTATCTGCTTTCTTAGAAACAACGTGAGAATGTCTTGCAGAGTGGCAGAGGTTACTTCGACGTCTCCTCCATTCTCTCTAGTATTGTGGCCGTTTCGCAATAAAAATGATCGAAGAGAAACATCCTGGGTGTTACCTAACTGCGGGGAAGCAAATTTCTTGCCAGAGAAGTCTTTGGACGAACTGATGCCTGAATCATTTCTTATTACGAAAACGGCGCCGCCGCTTGCAGCTCCTGAAATAATTCTAGGGTCTCTTCCATCGGAAACTATGTATCCATTGATGGCAGGATTGGGTCCGATGTATGCTATATCTATTTGATTTGCAAATAGTGCTTCTATTACAGATGGTCCTGCAGAGAAGACCAGCGGTTTGACTGTTATGCCATCCCTCAGCAATTGTTTTTGAAAATCTCCATTTTCGAATCCCAAAACCGCCTGAGCATGATTAACGTTTGGCAAATAGCCTATTCTCAAACTATTAGAAGGTAGACCAACGTTGTTGTTTGCGCTTTTCGGTGAGACGTTATAGAATAAGGAATTAGCAATTACCCCAGCGAGTATCGCAGCCGATATTCCAAGACTTACCTTTGCATTCATTAATAACACTGACTAGCTAATTTTCTATTTTATCAACATTATAGGATTGCGCTTTGTTATTCAAAATGAATGCTTGTTACTTTAATCTAGTAGTTGTTTTTACTTATTCTCAGCGCTTAGGTATTGAGATTAAAACGTTCAGCTAGTGGTTCCTCTTTATGCGAGTGAGTTACGTCATAGGATCTATCGCATTTTTTGCATATCCATGAAACCTGCTCGCTACAGATAACACATAATGATATGGGAGTCAACCGACTTCCACATGCTTTGCAAGATTCTTTATTGTACATCCGTTAAGATTTTTCCTCCGATCCCGAAGTGTTCATTATAAATATTGTAATTACTCCTATAAATATTATACCTAATAAGGAAGTTCTTTATAAAATATGTACTAAGTACTTATGGATGGTAGTCACAAATATTAGGGGCAGCATTTTGAATACCCAACATGAAGTAGAATGTAGAATGGATGGTAGTTGAGTTGTGTTAATGCAATACCCCTCTGAAGAACGATTCCCTACTATCTTCCATGGAACTTAGACAGTGTTATAAACAAATAAACGTTAACTGTATGTCGAGACCCATTGTCAAGGGATAAGAAAGTAGTCAAATTTCACGGAAATGAAGTAGAAAATGTTACGATCTTGTATTCAATAAGACATAAAACTAAGCCGATCGTTACGAGAATGGAAGAATTCGATGCATTGAAGGACGCTAGGCCATGTGAAAGTATAAACATACAGGTCGTTGCTGATTTTGTTACAATTACATTTTATAAACAAGAGAGTACTAATTCCATCATTAGCAGGGAACTGATACCCTTACATGCGACTGAACACCTTTGGGTGAAAGATATCCTATAAGTTAAACCAACCTATTAGATAGGCTTCACAAATGCTGTCTATGGATAAAAAAAGCATTTCATATTTTCCTACATGCTCATTCACGCATGCTTGTATCCCGTAAATGCATCAAGGTCTGAAAAGGTCGTCATGCTGACTACGTCGAACTCTGCGTACAATCAGGATACAAAAATAATTAATATGACCGTATATGTATCGAAAATTCTTTAATATGAATCCAATGGAAATGGATATTGCTCCGCCTATTATGAACCTCCAACCTATTATTCTAAAGCCCTCACCTTCTTCCTGTAATCCAATTGCCCCAGCAATCCATAAACATACCATCCCAAAAGCAACAATTATAATTCCTGCTGTTAAGAATGGCCTGAAGAGCGAGTTCTTATCATTTAGTGTCATTAGATATCTCAACACGCGTTTTATTAATTAAAGGATAGTTATACCATTCTATCGATATAGACCACTATTTTTGTGCCACCTTTCATGGCCTCGGCGGGCAGTATCCCGGGATCAGGATTGCATTAGCAAAAATTACCGGATCAGGACGCGTTAACTGCACAGCCATGTGATCAATGATGTTCCGCACCCCGGATACCCCTATGAAGATATCGCTGCCTTTGATCGTTTCAGCAATTTTCCCTCTTAATTGTTCTGGATTACTTTATAGATCTATCTCTTTTTTATGTTGTTTCACCTTTACTGTCAGCTAAAATAATGTCTCTACAGCCTGTCTCATAGATTAACATGCCATAGCCAGCAGATCCAGATATCAGTACTCTAACTTCGTCTAATTTCTTGCCCAATAGCCTCAGTGAGTGCAAGTGTACAAGTGTAATAATGGCTGGCCAAATATGCTGTATTTTCTTACCTGTGTTCTAATTTCCTCCTTTTAATGCTAAACTAGAATTTCTTACTTTATATGAACTCTTTAACTCCAATTAGGACAGGATTGAAGCTCAGTTATTAATATTAAAAAATACATACATACACTTTTTCCTATTTAGCGTATTTTCTGGGTTTCTTGATAAAAATCCTTTTACACCCTTCTGAGCAAAAGTAGTAGACATTACCTTTGTAGCTATAGTCGACTCCAAGGTCTTTGTCCATTTCAATTCCACACACTGGATCAATAGACATTGGACCTAAAAGAGTCTAAATTATATTTAATCATTACCGTTAATTTGCTGCATACGCATCCTCGCTTAAACCGAATGATATTATGATATTTGGTATATGATATTAATGGCGATATACGTTGTAAATATAAATTAAATTAAATTCAGTAAGACCCGTCATCCGCTCCAATGCCAATAAATGCATCACTGTAGTAAATCACATAATAATACACAGGTTCATTCATTATGGTATTGATCCTTTTGAATATTGAAATTTTTAATTGTCTGTTTGGTCAAGCAGTGTTAACATAACTTGTCTTATTTTCCATACAAATTAGATCATGCATATGTCTTATTCTTCAATCGAAGTCGTGTGTGAGGGGTGTGGTTGTATTATTAATAAGATTGTATCTTTAAAATCAATAAAGGACATCCTGCGTCCTATGAATGATAGATGTGGGGGCTGTGGAGTGCTTCTTAATCCATCGGAATTTTCAATTAAAGTTCAAAGAAAATAATGTCGTAGCTGGTCAATTTTGCTGCCCAGAGTTTCGGAATGTATGTTATTCAACGTGTATTGCGGTCCAGTGTAGTTAATAGTACCACAAATTTTGTCGTAGATATTTACTTTATCACCTGCAAGGAGAAAAAACATCGTGATACTTATTTAGAAGTAATGCACTCTCTGATGGATTGTTCGTTGAATCTCGCTTTCGAACGCCATCCCGCAATGCATGCATACGTATATACCTAGTTGTTCGATGTCACCTTTTTTAAGAATAGCGATCTCAGTCTCATCGAGGGTGCTCTCTGAAATTACATAGTCATCAAGATCTCTCAGTCTAAGCCCTTCTTCTAATATGTGTTTTATTCTTTCTACACTCTTTTCATTGTATAATGTAATCATCCTATCAGAGAATTCTTTTTGCGAAGAAACAAGTCTCTCTACAATATCTAGAATGATATGTTGTATGTTACTAGGGATATATGATAGGTCAATTTTCACGACCATGGTTATACAATTACGGACCGGTCATTAAGTTTAATATTTTTCTAACATTTTAGTTTTAATCTCTATATGTTTCGGCTACTAGCAATCTTAGTTCAATTATTCGTGCTGATCATAAACTTCTCATTTCTATATTTGAAACACTAGAAATTGTCGTCCATTTTAGGACCGTTTCATCTCTGATGAAAAAGAAATGTATACGATAAAGATGCTGGTATTATAAATATGCCTAGATGGAATGCAGCTTGACTACACCCATCTAGGTCTTGTTCCCCATCGGTTTGGTCGATGTAAAAGACATATGTGAATATGCTAATTTAAATGTGATGACGAATACTACGGCCAATATATCATCCATCTTCTACAGCCGTAAATTTCATACCGCGATCAAATGCGATTACTACCCATGAACTGTATAAAGGCTTTAGGCAACTATGTGTAATGTGATGTTTAAAGAAACGGGGATTTGACTTATAGTAATCTTGAATCTAATATAAAAGTCAGATGTTCAACAAATACCTCTTTATTCAAAAGTCAACTCTAATTGGATAGATTGCAGCGGGATTAGCAATAGATTAACGATATAATATCTAGCGTAGAATTTTATTAGCATTGACTGATTTTCAATCGTCACGCACCACCTGAATCACTGGGCAGTTCAAATCAATCTCACTCAGGAAAGAGTTAAGCATATTGATCGGTATAATAGGGACTTTATTGATAAAGCGTACTCTTTCATAATGCAACGTTACCAAGATAGGAATTGCTGATGTTATAGTATTTGTCCGTTTTTGTAGTAAGAGTTCTGTTCTTTCCAACTGCTTTTTGGCATAGGAAGAAATCGATGAGACATTACTCCTTCTCCAGTGTTTGCAATCGATTACAACGGCACAGGTTGAATCAATTCCGATTACATCAATTTCACATCGAGGTTTCCTTAAGCGGACGTTCGTCTGTGTTGTGTATCCGAATCTATGGAGTACCTCTACAGTCAATGCTTCGAAATCCCTCCAGGTCAACGCAGTTGATGCCCTTTCGATGTCACATCCAATTTGCAAAGCCATAAGCGCAGTCTTCAATCTATCGGACGGAAGGAACGTTATTTTCCCTTTAGAAATATAACCTACTCCTCTAAGGCGCATGTAATGCAGAACTTGATTGGCGACACTCTTGCTAGAGATCGCAGAATTAACCATGAACTCATAGATATTAGTGGTATCATGACATGTTATACCTGATACGGCTTTGGCTAGCAATTCGGGATGCATATACACAGGCTATAATAGAACGTATTTAACCAGTATTCTTTGGTGCAACAAGATATTGCATAATTGGCAAGTAGCCAACTATTAATAAATTCCAGAAATATTAGACATATGAATAATTAAGGTTATTCCCGTTCGTTGAGTTTCGACCGTAAGTAAACGAGAGATTTACATGTCCTTGGTTCTTTTGCCAAGTATTGTGCATCTTCTAGAGTATCAAGATCTCGCATCATTCTGCGTGATAAAATTATCTTTATCTTGGCTCCGATCTTCTTCGCAGCATTGATATGCATATTGAAACTATTGTTATCGTAGTGGGAGTCGATTAGCTTTGGAGGTCTCCGCAGCAAAACATTGGATCCGTCATACCTTGCTGATGGACATATGATTAGGCATCTATCATAATCTTTAGCAGCATTGCAGACCATATCTATGTCCTCAGATAAAGCTAATGGTAGATCCTGTGGCACCACAACTGTTGCGACAGCACCAGCCTGAGTACAGTAGTCATTGGCCATATTCACTGCATTGTTTACACCAATGCGCTTGCCCTCATCCACAAATATTGCGCCATGCATTTTAGCTATTCTTTTGGCACGTACGTCCGTCGAAATCACAACGGTACTATACAGTGCAGTTGCATTTTCAAGAGTATGTAATGTAGAGTCAAGAAGCAATTCACCCAATTTAACTCGATCATGGATATCAAGTAATGACGCTAACCTTGATTTTCCTTTTTCAAATTGCTTTGCGGGCACGATGGCGAATATTCTCAACTTCAAAATCTTTTAAATTGCTTCAGTAGGTATAGGGCCAGACGGACTTCGTCATCATCATTCCTCATAATAATATCGGTTTCGCATGGTTGGATCTCAAGTTTACTTATATCAGTGGAAATATGATGGTCGCTTGCAGAAATGGCAAACTTTTCTATAAAATCAGAATAGTATCTTGCAACCCCGAGTGGAGAATTCTGAATACTCATAGCCTTCATGTATTTTGCGGCGGGTCCGCTTATAGCCTCTTTATCGATAATGGGAGAAACTGCTATAATTTTTCTCTTTTGATCTATAATCTCTTTTCTCATACCTTTTACCGCTAGGATGGGCCCTATACTTGTAATTGGATTACCTGGTGCAATAACGACAATTTTAGACCTTCTCAATGCATCAATCGCTTTGGGATTCACACGGGATTTATCTGCGCCGTCATAAACAATGTTGAGGACATCAGGTCGTGCACGATATTTTACCCAGAATTCTTGAATATGCAACTGTCCTTTGTCAGTGACTATCTTTGTTTCCATCGGATTGTCCGTTGCTGGAATAATCTTTGCCTCTATGCCATATTTGCTTCTCATCCAATCAGTAATTTCAGACAGTTTTTTTCCGTCCTCAAGCATGCCAGTTCTCAATAAATGAGTGGCTAAATCTCTATCGCCGATTTTAAACCAAGGTTTTTCTCCCAACATTTCCATTTGGCTCAGGAATTCGAACGAATCATTCCTTATGCCCCATCCTTGTTTTTTGTCAAGCAAATCGGCCAGACCGTAGATTACAGTGTCTATATCTGGACAGATGTACAGACCATAAAGCCATATATTGTCAGCAACATTTGATATCACCGTAAGATCCTTGGTTTGTGATGCAAGACCACGAACTAGTTTAACCGAACCACTTCCGCCAGCCAAAACAGTAATCAAAGACGGTTTAAGATCATCTAGAAGCTACAATCTATAATTTTCGGCTTGCTTGGCATTCCAGCCAATTTATTTTCATATAATCTGATCATTTACTGAACTCATACTCTAGCATTTGAAATAGAAAATTCTAACTACAAAATCTGTTCTAAATATTGGCGTTATTTATTTTGTTTTTCTTTATTATGAAATGAAAAAGGTTCCCTTCCCTTCTGAGTTCAATGACGGAATGACCAGTTTGCTCTGACCATCTCATTAATTCCAGATCGGCTGTAACATCATCTGAAACAAGATGTACCACTTGACCAATTTCAAGTCCTGCTAATAATTCGTCAAGCTTTGTAAGTGTGGCTGCACATTCGACTCCTATTTCAAACATTTCATGATCAGGGAATGCCGCAAAGCATCTTATATGTAGTTGTTGGATGATTGGCCTTATCTTTGCATGACAATTCTCAATAGTCTCTAACGCTTTATATTCGTCAGACACATTATTACTAGGTCTGATTCTTGCAAACCAACCCTCAGTGTATGGGTAGTCATTTACGATTTTTGGATTATTAATTATAGAATGATTGATCTCTATTATTTTACCGCTTATTGGGCTTCGTACTACTCCAAAATACTTGTTGCTTTCTACTGTCCCTATACTTTTTCCTCTTTTTATCTCTGTTCCTGGGTTTTTTATTCTTATGTTACATATTTTTCCTGCAATGAATGTTAGAACCGTAGTGATGCCAACAAGCATAGATCCGTTCGAGTTGTCAGCGCTTGCCCAAACTAAATTGTCTACGTCATAAAGAAGCTGGTCTGGGAACATGCAATGGTCTATTTCCATATTATCTGGCTGTCTAAACGCTTCCATATAGCTATATAATCCTATATATCTAAATCCTATCCATTATCTTTCTGTCATGCGGTCTTTTTATTCTTATCGAAGATCTGCCACCAATTAGGGAAATGTATATCCCTTTTCTGCATCTGACCAGGTTCTCGAAAAATTATATAAATATGGTCGATATACTAAAGATTAAGTTGCCGATCTTTCTTGATGTCCATAAGGTACCCTTTAGCGAAGAACATCTGCGGGAACTTTCCGAGTCCCCAGTCGATGAATTTGGCGTCTCGCATGTAAATTTGTTTTATAACAAAGAAGCCGACGTGTGCTTTTGTCTTCTTAGCGCTCCAGATAAGGTATCAGTTGAGAATCATCACGACAAGGCAGGAGTAACATGTGAATGGATCACAGAGGTATCAATGGCTAAAAAAACATTCTCTTAATAAGAAGTAACAAGTTCAATTTATCTCCGAATATACCTATTAAGTACCCGAATGTTTAATAATGCAGCTTTAAATAGTTTATACTGAGCATAAATCAAGGTGCTTACTGATACTAGAGGATCTCACGCTGTCAAACTGATAGATGAGAGGCACGACGTGTCAACGGTGCCATTACAGGTTATTTCGAATACAGAGCAAAGAATTGATTTCTGTCTAGATTCAGCGGGATTGTCTATTCTCACCCGTGATGAGTCATTTTGGAATTCGTTGACATACTTGAAAACAAAGGGTGTAACAACAAGGTTCATTACAGAAATTTTTGAAAATAACATATATTTTTGCACCGTGATGATGAAACATGGAGAAGTTTTTCATAACGACAGTCTCAAGGGTACGTATATCATTTCTGACGGAATCAACTATTTATGCTATCTACTAGATGACAATGGAAAGGGACAGATAGTTACCCAACTCTTCTATAGTAAGTCTAAATCATTTGTGCAGGCACAGCAATATCTGTTTGATAACCTGTGTAGCAAGGCAATTCCAGCCAGAGAAAAGATTAGGGAAATTCGTAAAGACATCAAAGGAGAATTTATAACCAATATTCATGACCCTTCAGAGATACAAAGAATTGCTGCCGATCTTTTGACGTCTGCATCATACGAGATACTCCTATTGTTTTCTACAATCAATTCATTTTACAGGGCCGAATATAGCGGATTATTAAATTCATTGTGGGAAGCCTCAGAACGTGGAGTGGTGGTAAAAATACTAATGCAGACAGACGATGATGGGACAGCAGAAGAAACGATACAAAAAAACATTCGGCAAAAAAAACTTGCGATCAATGTCCAATATATTAAAAAACTGCTACAAACCAAAATAACAACTTTGGTAATAGATCAGTCTATCTCTTTAGCAATTGAAGTCAACGACGATACAAAGAAAACCTTTCAAGAAGCAACTGGGATCGCAATTTATTCAAATAATGAATCTACAGTTTCATCGTGCCTCTCTATATTCGAAACCCTTTGGATCCAATCTGAATTTGACAAACAAAAAAAGGTAAAGCAGGCCTATTTCAAGATGTTCAAGGGCTTTGATCTCAAGGATGAAATATATACTCGTCGTTGGTCATCAGGACGCATTGACAATAACCATAAAAAGGTATAAGTCAATTAGAAATATAATAACCCCAGTCAGAATTCAAGATATAATTTCCAATATTTAAGATCATAGTATTACAAATTCCTGACTGTTGTAAAAGGTTCCCTTTCCTTGGTTTGCAAGAGATAATATCAACATAAATACTTTAGATTCAGCAGAACAGAAAACTGAAATTATAAGGTGAGGTGAGGTTTATGGGAATTCTGAAATTTCGAGTACAAGTAAAAACCTACTATAAGCCGAGCAAATTTCGCCTAACATTTCGGAATACCTCTAATAACCATAAATTGATGAAGTGTCAGATTTGCTTGATCATTTTACAAGACCTGGAACTAATTATTTCTATTGGTATATATCAGAGCCAATTCTTTAAATGAAGAAAGAGTGCACATCCTCAGATTATCGAGCAACAAAGTCCTGACCCAAATTGATTAACCTTATAGTATATTATTATTTGGTTGTTGTCAAGTGGATGACCCCATACAGGTAAAATGTTATTAGCACATTTTGTTACTATCTATACTAGGTATCTAGCCTGTGCTAAGAAATACTGAAATGCTGACTAGTCCAGAATTGGTATCAGCAGTTTATAAAAAATCTCAAGAGAAAATCCTAGAATTCAGAAAAATTATTAATCGTCCACTGACTTTGAGCGAAAAGATAATATCAGGACACCTTAATGAGACAGCTAAAAAAGACAATGTACCTGAACCTGGCAAAAGTTACGTTCTACTTCAACCAGATAGAGTTGCGTTACAAGATGTTACTGGTCAAATGACTATCCTTCAGTTCATGCAAGCGGGCCTAAAGCAGACAATTCTCCCGACGTCAGTTCACTGTGACCATCTTATACAGGCAAGAACTGAGGCAGAATCTGATACCAAGGCTGCAATTTATGAAAACAACGAAGTCTATCAATTTCTAGAATCGGCATGCAGAAAATATGGAATTGGATTTTGGAGGCCTGGTGCTGGAATCATACACCAAGTAATACTTGAAAACTATGCATTTCCGGGTGGCCTTATGATAGGAACTGACTCGCATACTCCTAATGCAGGTGGACTCGGGATGGTCGCAGTAGGAGTAGGTGGTATAGATGCTGCTGAAACAATGGCTGGCATGCCGTGGGAACTTTTGTATCCCAAGCGTATCGGAGTGTATTTGACTGGCAAGCTTAACAATTGGACGGCTCCAAAGGATATAATACTGCGCGTTGCTTCAGAGCTTACGGTATCCGGCGGCACAAATGCAATAATAGAATACTTTGGACCTGGTTCGAAGTCAATCAGTTGTACTGGCAAGGCGACCATAACTAACATGGGAGCGGAAATCGGTGCTACATGTTCTATCTTCCAGTACGATGAGAGAATGGATGTATACCTTAGAGCAACAGAGCGAGCTAGTATAGCTGACCTTGCGAATGATCATATTGAAATGTTGTCGCAAGATGCCGAAATAGAAGAAGAAATAGGAAAATCTGACAAAAATTCCGAAAAATATTTCCAGAAGTTAATTAAAATTGATCTTTCTCGCCTAGAGCCACATATTGCCGGACCTCATACCCCTGATTTGGCAAGGCCTATATCACGCATGGGAGAAGATGTTAAAAATAACAAATACATAGATGCCATATCGGTCGCGCTTATAGGATCATGTACAAACTCGTCTTATGAGGACATGTCGCGTGCAGCAGGGGTTGCACAACAAGCAAGAGTAAAAGGGCTAAAGGTAAAGGTTCCACTGCTGGTAACACCGGGTTCAGAGATGATAAGAGCAACTATAGAGAGGGACCAGCAGATGGAATCTATGAGGTCAATAGGTGCGACTGTTCTTGCTAATGCCTGCGGCCCGTGTATAGGTCAATGGAGCAGACCGGAGCTAAAAAAGGGTCAACCAAACACCATAGTTACATCATACAATAGAAACTTTCCTGGGCGTAATGACGGCAGTAGAGAAACAATGAATTTTATTGGAAGTCCTGAAATCATTGTTGCCTTAGCTCTTAAAGGAAGCCTCTCATTCAATCCGATGACTGAAGAGTTGATTGCAGACGATGGAACAAGGTTCAAATTAAATCCTCCGCCAATAGCATCCGAGATACCTGAGAATGGCTTTCAGCGTGTCAACAATGTGTATATAGCACCGGCTAAGAACCCCGATAGCATTGAAGTACTCATCAACAAAGACAGTGATAGGCTACAAAAGCTCAACCCATTTCCTAAATGGAAAATTGAGAATTTTGTATCTCTTCCAATACTTGCAAAGGTAAAAGGAAAGTGTACTACCGATCATATCTCTCCTGCGGGGGCTTGGTTGATGTATAGAGGTCATCTCGACAAGATTAGCGATAACTTGCTTCTAGGTGCACTAAATGCCTATACTGGAGAAGTGGGGGTTGGCAAAAACATTCTTAATTGCAAGACAGAATCATTTCCTCATATAGCAAGGCAGTACAAAGAAAAAGGTATTAACTGGGCTATCATAGGAGATCAAAATTACGGAGAAGGAAGCAGTAGGGAACATGCCGCCATGACTCCCAGATATCTTGGCTGTGCCGCAGTAATTGCCAAAAGCTTTGCAAGAATACATGAAAGCAACTTAAAAAAACAGGGCATACTTGCGCTCACCTTTGAGAACCCAAATGATTATGACAGAATACTTGAAGATGACCGACTAGATATAGTCGGAGTCGAAGGATTACAACCTGAAAAACGCTTGAGTTGTTACTTGCGGCACAAAAATGGAAGTACTGAGGCCGTATATTTGCAGCATTCTTACAACATATCACAGATCGAATGGTTCCGGGAAGGATCTGCTCTGAATCTATTAAGATCAAAACAAAATCAGTAGAGACCAAATTAAGAGTACCAGGACCGAGTCTGTTACCATTCTTTACACAAATAAATATAAGATATCCTGAACAGGATGGCTTGTCCATCACCGCACTCAAGTGCTTGCTGGAACAGAGCATCGAACTGTTCGTGTTCTATCTATTTTTATAGTTTTTTGTTATTTGCCTCCAAGAAGCTGTCCTATAACCGGGACCTTGGCTAATGGATTTGATGAGCTCTGGTTGCTAGAAGAGGACGAAGAATTCGTTGTGTTCCCAGAGGATGATGTTGCATTGCCGCCTTTGTTACCTCCCATGAGTTTTCCTATAACCGGGACCTTGGCTAATGGATTTGATGAGTTCTGAGCAAGGGCTATCTGTTGTAATTGAATAGCTGCTAACATTACGGACGCAATAACCACGGACGAAATCGCGATCCCAGATAGTATTGTTATTTCACTTTTTTTTATCATTAAATTACTAAATCTACCTATAATTTAATTATTTTTAGCTTATATTACTATATAATTTTCTGTATAGAATCTACATAAAAGACAGCAAGTGATAATCGTAGATGGATGATCATGAGGCTGAGGACAAAGATATCGTACTCCATTGTAAATCGCACAAATATAGCAATGTCGATACATTTGCACTGCACAACTAGACCTATTTTATGAACCTATATTACGTGACTAGGTCTTGCGATTGTCTCGATTTAATTTCTTTGGATTATCTGTATGATATTAAATCTCTTGCCACTTACCAATATGCAGCCTCTGTTAGTAATTATTTTTGGGCTCATAGGAAAACTATTACTGTAATACCTCTTGTGCTCGATTTGGAGTGAGCCAATTTCGGAGGCTTCGCAGTCAAGTCCAATTTGCTGTCTTATCTGTTGTGCCAAATCCTCATTCAAGTGAGTCCTTTTAATAGTATTCTCGGTGGGCACAGATTCGGAGCTCTTATCAATAAGTTGTGTATTAACTTCAATATCATGCTTAATTGCATCCTTAGTCTCGCGTATACTTTCTTCCAGCTTCGCAGCAGTGATAATCCCAAGTCTTCTTAGTGACTGTTTGAATCCAATCGATCTTTCCTTATATGAAGTTCCACCGGTTCTATCCGCCATTATATTCTGTTTTTGCAATAAGGATTTTAATTGTTTAGCTATTTCCTTTCCTGTGACCTTAAGGATCGAACTTGCTTTTTCTGATACAACAACAATTATATGTTTAAGTTGGATAAGGAAGGACTTCATGTTCACGTACGGTTATCAATACAATATATAATACATATACCTTAGCAACACAGCATTTTTGTAATTCGATCTACTATAGAAAAAATTGCTATTGATGTTTGACTCGGTAGCTGTTTATAAAGGAATGTAACCCTATAGTTGGCAAGTTAGTTAGATTAAAGATCTAAATATTTTACCGAGCAGGTAATTGTATTTGATGTTAACTGAAGCTGAGAGAATCTAACATTTTTTGGATTATTGGAAGATAGTTATTGTATGTAGCCGCGTCTGAATTGAACGACAGTAGGAACAATTTATCATGTTTTATTATCAACGTATCCATTGTCTGTGTTACTCCAACCAGTGGGTTATTATAGCTGTATACCAATTTTTCAGCCGGATTATTAGCAAGTGAAAGCATGTTTGATTCAATAAGCTTAAAGTTTGGTAAAAATTTTAGCGAGGTGATATATGTGTCGACACTAGAATCAAGAGATCTAGTCGGCACCTTCAGAAGGCCTCTTTCAATTATAAAATATTCTCTGAAAGTATCAGACGGGCTTCCTAAAGGAGATACGAAATTTACTATAATTTTGCGATTACCTTCTTCTACTTCACTGAATTCTATTTTTTGCCAATCAGACGGATATTGTATTTTGAATCCGTATATTGGGCTATCGTATGTTAGGAAATTCCTTGAGGTGACAGACAACGCCGCAGCGTATTGTGAACAGATATCTGTCGCTACGCAGAAGAACCAAATGCTGTAAAATGCAAGAGCAAACAATACTGCCACCAGATATAGAAAGTTCATGTTGCTTTTGGTGGAGTTAGAATTTTTGAGATACATATTATTAGTTAGCTTAAATTTGACTCATTATTTTAGTTTCTGCTAAATATACATATTATCTGGCACTAAGTATGACATGTAATCTCTCTTGCTCTATGGTTGCAATGATTTTTTAGAACAAATATATTCCGAATTTACTTTCTGAACATAAGAAATCCTGTCAGACGTGAAATACGGTTAACATAATTGTTTTGTTTTGTATTGCTAGATTTTGTGTCCTCCTATAGGCTCTTTCGTTCTTGACATAATATAAAATCCATGCGCAGAGATTAGAAAGGCTGCTAAAGACATCTTTGTAGCAAATACAAGATTCCATGGAGTATTTGGGTTAGGATATGGTAGATTAATGTTATCAAGTCTAATTACGCCCTTGACAGCGTCCGCTGTAATGAGGGAGTTCCATATAATTGAATTATAAATAAATTCGTATAGTGCCACTACGGCAATGGCCAATACAATGAGTTGCAGAATGGACTTGACTGGCTTTGATATATCTTTTACTTTATCTCCGCCAAGCTTAGTAACACAATACCATCCTACCACAGATACAATCATCAAATAAGTCACTAGCTTGGCAAGTCCACGAACTGGAAAGTCTGTATAAACCAATACTTCGCCTATGACCACCCTTCCACTGGACATATATTCTACTATGCTTGCATACAATGCATAAACAGTAATTGCTGCCATTGACACCGCACAAATGTAAAAAATTCCAAGCAAGAGCTTGCGGTTTATAATATCTTCCTTTTTTTCAAGAGTTGGATAATGCATGGCTGTACGGATGGATGTATATCAGGCTAGGATATAAAAATTGCATACCTAATATCTGCATTTTCTGTTCAAATAAGATCCCTATTGTAAGATGATCATAATAAGCCATTGATATGAAATATTCATCAATGTTCACACAATGAATAGGTACTCATACACACCAAATGCAAGCATTAAAAAAGAAAGATAAATCTCTGTAGCAATCCCTTTATCTTTGGGATTATTTTGCGTTATTGTAGAGCGCCGCACTTGGTACAAAATTTTGCTTTTGAAGAAATTGTGACTTTACATACATGACAGGTTCTAGCGTTGTCGTGAAACAATATGTTTTCCTCGACCGTGGGCTCACGTCTTTCGATCTCGATGTCAACAGGTTTGAAAGTAGGCAATACTAGTTGCTCATCCGAAGACTTGTGATCTATTCCAGCGGTTCCCCCAGCACTAATAAAACCTCCTATTCCGAAACTTGGCTGTTGGGATGCAGAAGAACCTAATCCGCCGGTTGCGTCTTTAATTGATGTTCCCTTGTCCATAGCAGATTTCAATTCCAAGACCACACGTATGGACAGGAAATTCAGAGCGGATAAATTTACGAGGTATTCTATAATCTTAAGAATAAACTCCTTTTCATCTGTTGTCTGTTCACTATATAATTTCTGGTCGTTTGCAAACATCATATATTTCCCTTGAGACTCATCAAACATATGCTTAAGTTTCTCACTCAATGTACCAAGCACATCCACACCAAATGACATTTGTAAGTATGTACCACCTATCCAAATAAAAGTTTGAATGTTTCTATATATGAAAAATAGTAAGAGATATGCTTTGATTTGAAAATACCTGCTCTCTGAAGAAACACTGTAGGACTTCTATCTGAATATATATATCCTCCTGAGTGAACATTGAAGGCTGAACTAATATATACTGTTATTGTGTTCCTTCACTGAATCCGTCAAGGTATAACTTTTGATCAGGTGTCAGCCTATCTATTTCTATTCCCATGGATTCTAATTTGGCCATTGCGATTTCTTGGTCCTGACTTCTCTCTATATCATATACGATAGGTTTCAAATCGTTCCTTGAACTGACAAGTCTTAGAACCGACAAAAACTGATTCGAAAAGCTCATATCCATTACTTCTGAAGGGTGACCTTCTGCTGCGGCTAAATTTACCAATCTGCCATCGCCTATTAGATAAATTTTATGACCATTGTTCAGATTGTACTGCACTGTGTGTTCGTTGATGTGTTTCCTAGCTAAGGCTTCATGCTCAAGAGTAGAGACAGAAATTTCTATATTGAAATGACCAGCATTTGCTAATATCACCGCATCATTCATATTAAAAATATCTTCTGCGGTGATTACGTCTTTGCAACCAGTAGTCGTTATAAATATGTCCCCAGCCTTAGCTGCAGTTTTCATTGGTACTACAGAGTACCCGTCTAGCTTTGCCTTTAGTGCTGCTATTGGATCGACTTCTGTAACAATAACATTAGCACCCATTCCTGATGCACGCTTTGCCACGCCCTTACCGACATGACCATACCCAGCAACTACGATGTTCTTACCTGCTAGTAATACATTAGTCGCCCTAATAATACCGTCTAGAGCTGACTGGCCTGTTCCATATACGTTATCAAAATCATGTTTCGTCTCAGCGTCATTCACTGCGATAATAGGATACATCAGTTTAGACGAGTTTTGCATTGCCCGTAATCTAATAACACCAGTAGTAGTCTCTTCGGTTCCCCCATAAACTGCTATCTTTGACTTGTCAGCCATTTTATTATGTAGCTCTACAGTGAGATCGGCTCCGTCATCAATTGTGATGTTAGGTCCAAAACTAATAACAGAATGAATATCATCATAGTATTCTTCAGTTGAAATGCCGCGGCTAGCAAATACTGATAGTTCTTCATGCTCCACTAGTGAAGCTGCGACATCATCTTGGGTACTCAGAGGATTGCAGCCGCACCAGCATATCTGGGCTCCTGCTGCTTTAAGTGTTCTTGCCAATACCCCAGTCTCTTTCGTTACGTGCAAACAGCCAGCCACGCGAATGCCTTTCAGAGGTTTAGATTTTTCATATTTTTGTCTCAGTGCGACAAGCACAGGCATATGTACTTCTGCCCAGTCGATCTTCCTCTTACCGTCTTCAGCTAAAGAAATGTCCTTGATTCGATAATCCATTTAGGCTTGTTGAAATCTAGCCTTATATTACTTTATAACCTTACATCCTTTTTTAACCGTACTAAGCATCTAGTCATCTTCATCAGGTAGACCAGTTCCCAAAAAATATAATAGCGTAACTACGGTTACACTTTTGATAAATCAGTTACCCAAAACCACTGTACTATCTTCCAAAATAGCCAAGATCTTTAACTGATGGTTTGAACGGAAAAATAAAAAGAGCGGGCGTTCTATCAAAGCGTTGATATTGATATATTATGACTAGGCTGAGTTGCAAGCTTAGTTAGAACGCATGTCATAAAGTATAAGTCACAGATAATTTCTGTCTCTGGATTATATGCGTAAATTTCAAATCGCGGTGATCGGCTATAATAAAGAGAATTGCACTGACGAGGCAACAAAGCTCGCTTTACAAGTAGGTAGAGAAGTAGCGCGTTCAGGATCAATCTTGATCTGCGGCGGGTTAGGTGGGGTAATGGAAGCAGCATGTAAAGGAGCAAAAGAAAATAACGGTACTACGGTAGGTATAATACCTCAGCAGGAATTTTCTTTTGCTAATAAATTTTGCGATATTGTAATTTGTACTGGTATGGGTTTTGCAAGAGACCTGTTGGTAGCCACGTCCGCTGATGGAATAATTGCAGTTGGTGGCGGGGTAGGGACGTTATTAGAATTGGCAGTAGGATACATGATCAAAAAGACTATGGTTGTGGTTTCTGGAAGTGGCGGAGTATCAGAAGCGTATGCTGGTCAATTTCTTGATGGGCGCAAGCTTACCCCCTTGATTCTGGCTAATGATGCTTATTCGGCCGTTCAACTTGTTATAAATGGAAAACAATAATAATGCTTACCGAGTATTGTAGTTAAGGAGATACTGATCTGGCTTATAAAACGAACTATAATTTTTTTGCATATTATTCAGTGTCTGTATAATATTTTCAATGCCAAACTTTTGTACGGTCGTGAACAGCTCTGTCTTTAAACCCATACCAAGTTTGAGGGCTTTCTCGAGATCTTGTACATCACATACTTCATGAGAAATGAGCCAGCCAGCATTGTTGGCTGCAACAGCTAGTAATTTTATAGGATCGTATGTTGCTGCTTGATTTTCGGTCAGATTGATACGTTGATATGTATCACCTTTGTATTCATAAAATCCTTGTCCTGATTTTTGACCCAACTTGTTTTCGTCGACCAACTGTTTTATCTTGGGATTTGGATTTACCACGTTTTTATCCCGTGCATACATCTCCATAGTTGCTTTATATATGACATCCAGACCAGTGTAATCTGCGAGTTCAAAGATTCCCATAGGAAAGGCCATCCTGAACTTAACCGCCGAGTCGATTTGAGCCATCGAAACATGTTCTCTCTCCTGGCAATACACTGCTTCGTGTACTAGTGGGATAAATATACGGTTGACTATGAAACCTGCAACATCTTTTCTACATAATACTGGTTGTTTACCCACATGTTTTACAAAGTCTCTCACAGTATGAATTGTATCTTCGTTTGTATATGCACCAGGAATAACCTCTACAAGCTGCATTAATTGTGGCGGATTGAAAAAATGTACACCTACAAACTTTTCCGGTCTCTGTGTTAGGCTAGCCATTTCAGTAATTGGCAATGTACTCGTATTAGATGCGTAAATCATTTCTGAGTCTGCGACTTTGTCTATTTCGGTATATACCTTTCTCTTCAAATTCATATCTTCAGGCACCGCTTCTATAACAAGATCGGCATTGTTCAATGCCTGCGCAAGATCCACTGTTGGGACTATTCTATTAGAGATATCATCAGCGTCTTTCTGAGTTAATTTTTTTTTTCCACGAGCTTGCCAAGAGACCACTTTATTTTATCCATCGCCTTTTGCAGAAAGGACTCTTCAATGTCACGCAGAGCAACGGTATAACCCGCCGTAGCAGAGATTTGTGCTATCCCATGACCCATTATACCTGAACCAAGCACTGCAATTTTTTTAATATTCGACATATTGAATAGGTGTACAAACGGGGATTTTTAACGTTGCTATATTTTTGTCACACAGCATATTTAAAATACTTGCTAATTATTATATCGCATTTGGATTTAGAAAGGTTTACTGAGGATGTAAATACTCTTTCCAGTAAGTTGGTAGAGGCAGAATCAGATGAAGTCGTTAGAAAGCTGGATTTTGTAAAATATCGTTTAATAGAATTGTACAAAAAGAATTTGGTTAAGATCAACCATTCCACAATGGAACTTGTGTGTGCTAGGCATCTAATTCATTATGGTTATACTGTCGACGTCGAAAAACAGCTAACTAACATACTAGTATGCGATCTTTTTGCTACAAAGGGCGACGGTGAAACGATAGTTGAAATAGAAACAGGTTTCATACCTCCTGAACATGCTCTTGATCCATTATCATATTACTCTGCCCGAATTGCAAGCAAGATTGCTAGGTATAGCAAATTTTCAAATCAATTCGTCTTGGCTACACCACCGGTAAGTATCCTTTCTATACCCAAGGTATTTGGAAGGCCTCCAAGATACAGGAAACATAGCGAAGTAGAGCAAGTCAAATTACTGTGCGACAGATACTACAGAAACCCCCCTGTGAGTCTAAATGAGATTCAAAGTGCAAGGTTGCACATGGTATACATCATAAATATAGATGATGGAAGAATAACTGAAATGGATATAGAATCCTACTTTGAAGCTATCGGAAGCATGATGTCACTATCAAATAGCAAAGCTGCTAACCCATAAGCTATAGTGCGTATGTAGCTTAACATGTTTACTATACAAGCACGTAAAAAATTTATTACGAGCTCGGCTGATAGGCTTGATGTGAAGTTTGACTAACCCATTAGTATTAATGTTAAGGCAGGATGATCCATACAGATGCACTGCTGCCAAACTGGTCAAATTTAATTTGGTACGCCGTGTATATTATCTTCATAAAGATATGCTAGTACTGAATCCTTATGCCAACGTTCTCCTATCTAGACAAGACTCAAAGATTTCCAACTCAGTGTGCGCGATTGATTGTTCATGGGAGCGAGCTGATGACATTTTCAGATATAAAAAGATCGTTTTTCAGGGTATAGGCAGACGCTTGCCTCTTTTATTGGCAGCAAATCCTACTAATTATTCCAAAGCAGGCATGTTATCTACAGCTGAAGCATTGTGTGGCTCGCTCTATATTTTAGGATTTAAAGAAATGGCAGCACTATTAATGAACAAATTCAAATGGGGCCATACCTTTTTAGAGTTAAACTCTAGCCTTTTGGAAGAATATGCCAATGCTAAAAACTTGCGAGAAATTGCCGATCTCGAAAAATCGTATTTCCCTCAATTGTATTAATATTAATATATGATTATAGCATTTTTTCTTTAATCATGAGCTAGCGTGTGGGTAACTCGACAGAGAGGAAACTCCTCCCTCATAGCAGGCACTCGATTTAGCGATAATTAGCTGGAGACAGCTGGCTACGAATCAGAAAAGATATCCAGAAAAGACAGAGGAAAAATAATGCATGTACGATGATGGCAAGTAGCCTGAGATTTCTTATACTGGAATGAAACTGTCGACCCGAGTGGAGTAAGGCCAAACAGAGCCTAAGTCCTGCACTTGCTCAGGTTGGCTGCTTAGCGAAATCCCACTTAAAACAGAAGGAGGGTTACTACTAGCACATGATTACTCTTCATATTCCAAAATGGATTATTCCTGATATTCTCAGCCCAATAATAATTTCAACTGAGCCAATAACTGATAATTGTTAACGAATTATAGACTTAGTAAAAATGCGTTTCCTAACTAGAGTCGCAATGATCAGCAAAGCGATAAATGTATGGATAATTAGATTCTAATTTCAAAGATATACATTCATATATATGATCAGTACAACGTCATAGAAAATTTCCTAGGAATAAGAATAATAAATCAGAGTAAATATTGATATGAAGACCGTAGTTTTCCCAAGGACATCAGAATCTGCTAAACTTGCAAAGGCTTTTGGCTATGACGAGTGGTTAATCAGCAGATTTATAGAATATGTTCCAGACATAAACAAATTTTTGCAGACTATGGACGGACAACCTAAGCAGTATATAAGAACTAATACCATAAAAATAAGCAGTGCAGATCTTGAGAAAAAGCTTACCTCCAAAGGATTTCAACTTAAACAGACATGGATACAAGATGTCTTTGCTATAGAAAAATCTTCTTTCCCTTTAGGTGCCACTACAGAGTACTTGTTGGGTTATTACTATATACAAGATCTGAGCTCTTGTGTCGCAGTACAAGCGTTAGATGTGCGTGAGAATCAGACAATTTTAGACATGGCTTCTGCCCCCGGTGGGAAAACTACATTTGTTGCTCAGAAGATGAAAAACAGTGGATGCATTATTGCAATAGATATAAATTCAGCAAGAATAAATTCGTTGAAGTTCAACATAGCCAGATGTGGAGTAATGAATTGTTGTATATATAGAATGGATAGTAAGCATGTTACGGACCTGAATATAAAGTTTGATCGTGTATTATTAGATGCACCATGTAGTTGCGAGGGCGTAATCATGAGAGACAAGAGCAGGAAAACAAGTCATACAACACACGACATAGAACACTGTGTTTCATATCAGACGGCACTAATAGAAGCTGCAGTCAAGGTTGTAAGACCAGGGGGGTTGCTAGTGTACTCAACTTGTTCTTTTGCTCCTGAGGAAAATGAAAATATCATAAATTCGCTCTTAGGTAGATTCGATATTAAAATTGAGCCTATAGAATATGGAATGAACGGTCTTACAAAATTCGGAGAAATTAGATTTCATGATGACATAAAAAAGACAAAGCGTCTATATCCACATATCCATGATACGCTTGGATTTTATATAGCAAAAGTGAGAATCAATAACTAGAGACTTCCATGTACAGAAAGCCAGACAGAAAAGAATTGACCGTTCTGAAAAGGGCATTTGATAAGTGGGGCATTTTTGAATTTGCAGAACAGAATGCGCTTGTTTTAAACGACTTGGGACACTATAAAATAAAAGAAGTTTTCCTTTTATCTAGTTCGTTAGAAGGCATTATTTGTCAGAGGCAACCATATTACGCAGGACTAAAGATTGGCGAATTAAAAAAAAATTCACACCGATTATGCAGGGAGCAGATCTTATAGCTAGGATCAGCAAAAATTTTCCACATGTGATCGTCAATGAAACATGTCAAAATCTAATTCTATATGGAAGAGATATTTTTGGTCAGTCAATCATCAAAACTAGTGAGATGATTAGAGAGAACGAAATTGTAATTCTTTTGAATACTAAAAACGAACCTCTTGGGGTAGGGAGAACAAAGGTATCTGGAGAATTATTACAGCGTCATGGAAAATGCACAATTCTTACTTTGGTAGACGCTGGTTCCTACTTACGATCCGAGGGGAATTTGAGAAGTCGATCTTCTGCAAAATCCCATTTAAAGTAACAAATGTTTTGTATTAGGGTCAACAAGTCTTGTTTTATATCAGAGCTACAGCGATGGGTATACAAATATACCAAGGTAGATCGGTTTCACACCCTAGTTTGCTCACAGATCTTTATTTTTAAATTGATCTAACGATAGGAAATAATAAACTCATCATTTCCGTGCCTTGACAAGGACGAAAACAGCCACTGCACCCATCATTCCACCCAAGACAAGCAATACTTGTAATGGAAAGCCTCCTGTAGCGGTCACTGTTCCAGCTGGAGCTTGCGCCGAAACAAATGCAAGTTCGCTATCTCCTGATTTTTGAATTTTGGAGAAGCCAGCTATTTGTAGCTGCGCACTAGGTGGTGGAGTTGACGAACGAACGGAAACCTGAGTATTATCAATTGTTGCAGTTGCATCTCTTACCTGTTCACTAAATGTGCCTTCCCTAAAACTGCTCTCGCCCAGAGAATAAACAGAGACAGCCTTAGCTCCTCCTTGTTCCACATAACCTGACCCTGCTGCACCAGCTACACTACCAGTAGGGTCAAAAAGGAAATGCCATCTATCCATGGGCGTACCTATAGTCTGGAAATTAAGCAAAGGCTCTCTCATGATCGCACCTGCTTGCGAGCTCAAAAACTTTTGTGCTAGGTCCGCATTAGTAACTTGGAGCGCGCCAATTGGATAGTTGATATTTATATTACCATATTTAGGTGCATCGACTACTAATGGACCATTAATCACTATACTGCGCCAATCCAAATCAATTACTATTCCCTGAGGCGAATTAGGGTCAAGAACGTATTTAGAAATCGTGGGCTTGAAATCCACCTTATAAGAAAGCTGGGCAGTATCTGGTTGCCCAATAATGTCCGCAGAGTAAGAAAGGCTCGCATTTAGAACTCTTACAGGGCTTTTCTTTTGTGTAGCAATGGCCTGGTTAAATGCTGATATTACATTAGACATTCCAGATTCTGTTCCCTTTAAGTTAAAGGTAATATGCTCGCTTTTTCCATTGAGCATTTTAGACATAGGGCTTCCAGGTTGATACTTCATAGTGATAAACCTGACGCCAGTAAAAACAGGGTTCGCGTCATCGCGTGTTGGCACCAGAATTCCTGTCAATTGGTTTGCTAAAGCCTCAGATGTAAAACTAGCAATTAAAATCGTACCTAGAACTGAAAACATAAGTAGATTTGGAAAATCCACAACCAATTTGTAATGAAGCCTGCTTATAATCTTTCTTAAGATAATGACATATAATTAATAGCCTCAAAAACATAGTCCCTTTGCCGAAGTTTTTGTACTCATATACTGCTCAACTTCAAGTAACATTATCTAGCGCTCATCACACAAAATAATTGCCATGTAATGATGACAATCATTACAAAAAATTATTCTCCAGAGTACTTTACTTGGCTTGGCATATGGCTTGCTGTGTTTGTATTTTTGTTTTGCGAGCTCCTTTGGGCAATAAATGACATATTGGTAAATGCCTTTAACACCTTATAGCTGATAGATGCTCGCAAATGAAATTCATTAGCCATTCAGTGCTGATAAAGATATAGAAATAAAAAGACACCCTCAGAAAAGCTGTTATAGCGACAAATTCGACGTGTTTTGTGGGTGTTTGCTCTCAACCTATACTCACCAGAGTAGAAAGAGAACCATCCATTATAGCCCCTGTATATTCTGGTACTGCAAAGGCTTTTCTACTTAAAAGAACCGCATTGAACAATGATCATATTTCTATATCATTTGCTATCATATTTCCCCATTCAGTCCATGATCCGTCATAATTCTTAACGTTAGGATAGCCCAGCAAATATTTTAGAACAAGCCACGTGTGTGAAGATCTTTCACCTATTCTGCAGTAGGCGATGATCTCTTTATCTGGAGTAATGCGCTTTGCTTCATAAAGTTTCTTCAAATCCTCTGCAGATTTAAAGGTTCCATCATCATCATTTACTGCCTGACTCCACGGAATATTGGCTGCTCCTGGTATGTGTCCTCCTCTTTGAGCATGCTCTGTTGGATATTCTGGCGGAGCCAAGATCTCACCTGTGAATTCTTTTGCACTTCGGACATCAACGAGCGCCTTATCTGATTTATGTAGCGCTTCCTTGACATCATTGAGAAATACACGAATATTTTTATTTGGCTCAGAAGCGCTAAAGTTTCCCTCGGGATAAGATGGAATATCCTTTGTCAATTTTCTGTCTTCCAGTAGCCATTTCTTTCTGCCTCCATTCATAATCCTCACATCTTTAAACCCATAATACTTAAAAACCCAAAATGCAAAAGCAGCAAACCAATTATTAAAGTCACCATATAGTATCATAACTGTGTCATTGTTAACTCCGACCTTTCGTAGTAACTTTTCGCATGCCTCTTTTGATAAGATGTTCCTGCTTATGGGATCATTAATGTCCTGTTTCCAGTCAAATAGTACTGCACCAGGTACATGACCCATCATGTAATTGGATTTTGGATCATAATCAACTTCGGCTGTGCGGACATTTGGGTCTTGAGTATGATCTTCTACCCAGTCTGTATCTACTAGTATTTCGGGATGCGCATACCTCTGCGACAATGTAAACCAAAACTCTATGTTAGTACCATACTTATTAGCTTTTCATGATTAAACTCTGTACCCGTGATATCATTTAATCTGCTCTATAATTTTTAGCCTCTATGTACGTAGCTCATATATTTTATTGGCCCATAAGAGACGAAAATAGTACAAATGTGCGCGATAGATTAACTACTTTTATAACAATGGCTATTTTGTTAATATTGGAATGCAAAGACCAAATTGGGATATTTATTTTATGCTTCAGGCAGAAGTGGCTAAACTTCGTTCGAATTGTATCACAAGACATGTTGGTGCAGTAATAGTAAAGGATAACAGACAAATAGCTACTGGATATAATGGTACTCCATCCGGCATCAAAAACTGCTTTGACGGTGGGTGTGCTCGATGTGTGGCGAGAATTAGAGGCGACATAAAGTCCGGTGAAAGTCTTGATAGATGTTTATGTATGCACGCTGAAGCGAACGCTATAATGCAGTGCGCGTTATTTGGGAATGCCGGAACCACAAAAGATGCTACACTATACTCAACATTCTCCCCTTGTATTGAATGCAGTAAAATGTCCCTTAGTGTAGGGATAAAACGAATAGTAGTACTCAACGATTATGCTGAAGATGTAGCACAATTGCTAAACACTGGTATCATAGAATTGGTAAAACTAGATCCCTTCTTGTTGAAACCGTGGACATCTTCTATTAATCAGAAGCCACAGGATCATGTTCTAAAGCAATGACAAAACTTGCCCAGTCAGGTTTTTATTTAATAGCTCTCATGCTAATCGCTGCATGGCATCTGAGCGTCTATGTTCCTTAGATTGGAAACAAATTAACGGTTGGTGGATACGATCTCGTTGTGCTTATATGCTTTATGCTACTAGTACATGTCACATTTGGTAGACAAGATTATTAGGATCACACATTATTATTGGAAATTCGACTTAAAGACCTGAGTTCGCTGTAGTGTGACTCTCCTGTTCACTTTCTGGATGTATGGTGTATTTCCTTGCCACAAACAATAACAATATGCCAAATAAAGTAAGTACTATTGCCAACCCCTGCGCTGCGCCATTTGGTACTAACAAAAAATAGGCTATTGAAAATATAATGCATGTTAATGCTTGCAATAAATATGTGGATGACTGACGCAATTTTTTCTTCTTTCCTGCGAAGCCAAGTCCAAAGATTATAATAGTTGGATATAGAGTAAGGAGAATATACTGATCAATATCTATTCCGTTATGAGTCAAATGGATTCTTTTTATACGTACTCATTATTCTTAAAAATAGTTTTTAAAGCTTCCTATGGCCTTTAACCGATATCTCAAGAGCCCACCTTAACCTCTAATTCTTCTGCTATTCCATTTTCCATTAGAGATCGTGCATTTTCAAATGGTAGTACTGCGACGTCTTCCTCATGGTATGGACCATATTTCGTCATGTTCACTCCTATAAACTGCTCCATTGGTTTGATGAATCTTACAATCGTCTGTTTAGAAAGAATTCTTGATGAAATGGATTCAAGCACTTTCGGTCTCCCCTGTAGAGTAGCGGCTAGTACAGATTTTTTTCTCATATTAAACTCCCTTTGCGCATCCAATATATACTTCTCTTCATTAGTGAGCTTTGAATAATCTATAGCTGGTAATATTGTCCAACGTAACGATGACGTCTCGGCCTCTTGAAGTTGCTCTAGCAGTTTCCGTTGACGAATATCAAGTAAAAGAATGACACATTGAGACATAATATTCACTATTCTATCTCGAAGATCTGCGTTCAATCCCTCATACTCTTGTTCTTTTAGGTTTTCCAAAGTAGCTGCGACTGATTTATAGATGTCAAAGGGTATGGACTGCAAAGTGGGCATCTGGACTTCCTTTAATAATAAACTGTATACTTCTTTTATTGTTACTGACTTTGTAGCAATGCTGTCATTAACATTGTTTTGTTTATATTGTTCCATGTCCTCCTTTCTAATTGGTGTAACCATTCTATTTCTCCACCCTTGCGTACACTGTTCCTTGTACCTTCAAGAATTGATAAGCTTAAATTATAGTATTCGATCAAAAAGATCTCTTAGTTGCCTTATAAAGTGATTGATGGTAAAATCGAGCCTCTAGCATTTACGTCTGACGAAGTTATGCAAAAGTTAAAGAATGATCAGATAAAGTTTATTGATTTACAGTTTACCGACCTAACCGGAAGGTTTCATCATACAACTATGGCGGCCAACATGTTTTACAAGCAAGACTTTAGCATTGGTCTGCCCAAGTTAGACGGTTCCTCAATTCGTGGTTTCACTGAAATTCATGAATCGGACTTAATAATTAAACCAGACCCCTCTACCTATGCTATTGTGCCTTGGATTGAAAAGGACCCTACCGCAAGATTGATATGTGACGTGCTAACCGGCGGTTCTACAAGAGAATCTTTCCCTAGAGATCCACGAGGAATCGCTAGAAGGGCTTCTCAACATGTTCATGAACAGGGCTATGACGCTTCATATTGGGGACCAGAGGTTGAATTTTTTGTTTTTGATAAACTTGAGGTTAACACTATGACTCCGTATCATAGTCAGAGCTACAGAATAACGTCTAGGGAAGCGCCATGGTCCACTGAGGGAGGTGGGTATGCATTAAGGTTAAAGGAAGGATATCTTCCAAGTGCGCCTGGTGATACGCTTATGGATTATCGTAATGAGTGCGTAGATGTTTTAAGTAATAACTTTGGAATTGTTTGCGACGCTCACCATCACGAGGTCGCAACTGCAGGTCAATGTGAAATAGACATCAGATTCGACACATTAGTTAATGCAGCAGACTCTGTACAGAGCTACAAGTACATCGTCAAGAACATAGCGAAAAAACATAATATGGTTGCTACAATGATGCCAAAACCTATTGCCCTTGATAATGGATCAGGCATGCACGTCAATGTAAGCCTATGGAAAGATAACAAGAACTTATTCTTTGATTCTAGTGACAAATATGCAGAAATATCACAACTTGCTCGTTATTTTGGTGGGGGAATTATAGACCACGCATATGCTTTAGCAGCCATAGTGGCTCCCACAACGAATTCATACAGGCGGCTTGTGCCTGGATACGAAGCCCCTGTTTACATAGCATGGAGTACTGGTAACAGGTCTGCGATAATAAGGATCCCACACCATTTTAGGGGCCAGCAGTTTGCAGGGATGAAAAGGATCGAGTTCAGGGCTCCCGATCCTTCGTGTAACCCTTACCTTGCGTTCTCTGCCATTATTGCAGCAGGACTAGATGGGGTTAAAAAGAAAACACCCATAATTGATCCAGTCGATGAAGATATTTTCAAGATGAGTGCCTCGCGAAGAAGAGAATTTGGAATTAAGCAATTACCTGGAAGCCTAAGGGAGGCATATGAAGAGTTAAGCAGCGACAGATTGTTCTTGAAGGAAATATTAGGGGACACGACTATTGACATGATAATCGAGTACGAATCCAAAGAGCACAATGAAGTTGCAGTAAGACCTCATCCGCATGAGTTTTCTATGTATGCAGATGTGTAAATTACGTGGTGTGTCAGAAGCATATAGGAGCCAATGCTGTTTTATCAGTAGCACGCAACTAACGCACTGGTATTTTATTTTCCAATATTCAATTCGTATTATGATGGATGCACTCCATTTAAAGATGCTCTGTTCATGTCCAAGTGTTATTCAAACTTGTAAAAATGTCCAAATACACAACTGTAGTGTCATTTGTTTTTATATATACACTCGTGTACCACTTGTACAAAGAACAATACTATTATCTGAAAGCGTAAATACTTCTAGGAGCTTAGGGTGGTTGCTATAGACGTCTGGATGGGTAGTCTAGCCTGGTTAGGATACCTGTCTCACACACAGGTGGTCGAGAGTTCAAATCTCTCCCCATCCACTAATGAATGAACGGGCCGTTTAGGGGTTATCACGTGCTTATTCAGCTTATTATTAGCATAGACAAAACTATTGCTATGGTTATCAAGAGAAAAACTTTTGTGATATTCATTGATTTGTCAAGGGCACAAGAATAATCATTGAATTGATCTTTTCCCATGACTTTGATCTTCGATTCGGCTAGTAGGAGCTCAAAATTAGACATACAGGCAGTAACTATAGATCTATTTGACATATCAAAAAGCATATTTGCTATTTCACTGTGAGTACTGATAGTACCTAATGGATAGTAGCCCTGACGTATCCTCTTGCCTGAGGTAGAATGTGTATCAGATGTACAGATTTCAAGCATTTCTATTCCCTTGGTATTTAGTTCATTAATGACGTATTCTCGGAGACCATTCTCCATATTATTCGAATCTGCCCAACCAAATGCATACGTTTTCTTCTCTACTTCAATGATTAATACTGCAAGTCCACCTTGGCCGAGATCGGCCGCTATTGATAGGTTGGGATAACTGCCATCGGAACTAGCAAAACCTATTTTGAATTTATATTGTTCTGCTTGGTTAAGTTTTTCCAAACATTGCTTCGCAGCTGATACCAAATTATTATTCTCATAATCTCCTATGATATTGCCCATTGCATTGTGGCTGTCTACAACGAGAATCTGTTTAATTCCTAGTTGTGAAGCATACTGTTGTATTTCTCTTCCCACCATTTCAGGCACGTCTTCCATGCCCTTGGGAGCCATCGAAAGGATAGCTATAACTACTTTGCCAAAAGCAATTCCTGTTACACTGCATTCGCCAACTCTTACTCCCACTGGTATGCTACAAGTATTACCTACTTCTAGCGTTGTATACTTTGATAGTGTTGCAATATATTTTTCAAGCTCTTTTTTAGAAGGTATGTTAAATGAGTGATCGGTCACACTGTGCAGCACTAGCGCAGTTTTACAAAAGAAAGCATACAGAACGTAAGGCAGGTTACTCCCGCCAATTGGGCTAAATGGCCCAGGATGAACCTGAGGCAGAACTATCGAGACTTGTTTGGACCTTTCAGGTTTAAGTCTCATAATATATGTGGTAATCATGTGGTCGTACGATTTTTCCTCTGCGATTCTCTCCATGTCGTCTGTCTTATTTTCAGTCCAAGCAGCAAGAAATGCCTGTAGGAGTCTAAATGTGCTCTGAACTCTTGGCCTTCCTGACCTATCTGCAATTATTGTCCAGATTACAGCGATTGCTATGAGCGTTAGGCCAAACGCAATTCCTACCGCATGTGGTATGTAAACATGTCGAAAAAAGGGGGAATTTTCGAAAACAAATAAAAAAATTAATGGATGTATAACTGAAGCAGCTATAGCCCTATGAAGCTTTGCCCCGAAGACAGATGTAAATATACCGATACGGAGGCCAATGGCTATTGACATACCTTCGAAAAAGTAATTAACTGATTGTCCATTTTTAGAAAAAACTACGTCAGATAGTGCCCCCGCAGAAACTATGAGTAACCAGAGAAGATTCGCAAAAGCGGACACATGGAGAACTTTTGAAATTTTATTAAGAGGAGATCCATGAAGAACAAAAAAATCAAGAAAAATCGTAGCCGTAAGCAATATCATTCCAAGCAACAGCGATCGCAAAAAATTTGCTTGATTCTCAAAAATTCCATAGCTAGGTTGGAGAGCTATAATTGCTGCACCTGAGGATAAGTATACTAGATATGAAACTTTGTAAGACGAGGGGTTTATTCTTGTAAATGACCAGCGCCTGTGAATGTTGGATACACTGTCGGGTCTATCTCTAAACATTTAACACATTGATTAAACAGGAAACAGAATTCTAATTAGGACTGATATTCCTATTAGGCCTCCAGCAACGCCCAATACGATTTCGGGCTTAACTTTAACTCCTCTTGTCTCATCTTCAAAGAATCTCAATAGTCCAGCGCTAGAGGCCGGTAAAGGAGCATTTTTCTTTTTGCTGCTCATTTTTGTACTTAGCTGTTTGATAATCTTAAATATATTCTGTTCGATACATTAATGATATAACCATACTGATTGGACTATTGTAGTTCCGGATACAATATGCTCATAAACAATATTGCAGGTTAGCATATGGGCTCAAGCCATCTTGGCATTCTTTTTTCCGTGTTAGAGAATTATTTGATTGTATCTACCTTAGTATCTATATAAAATATAATAATCACTAAACCTTCTTCTGTCGTGCATAAATATCCAAAACAGGCAAGGCTTAATAAGAGGATATTAGAAGATCAGCTTACTAAAAGATGGCGGTTATATGTAAAAAATGTGGTCTGCCAGATGATTTGTGTGCTTGTGGAGAATTAGATAAAGAAGACGCAAGAATTGTTGTCCGTTTAGAAACCAGGAGATTTTCTAAGACGACAACGATGATTGAAGGTATCGATCCTAAACTGAGCGATATTCAACATATTGTCAAAGATTTGAAAAGCAAATTTGCTTGTGGAGGAACTGCAAAGGATGGTTTCATAATGCTACAAGGCGATCATAAAGATGATGTTAAAGGCTATCTGATTAAGATGGGATTTAATGAATCTGCTATCGAGATCCAGTGACTGGTCTCATGATATACGGTACATGAAATTTACGACCTAGAGTGACCAAAGACCTTGATATCTGTTCACATTGTTCATGGTATTGCCAAAGCACCATGGATTAATTATTTGTTCTATATTATCTGCAAAATTTCTCTGATGCACTGTAAAGATCGATAGATCCGTGGAATGATCAGTTCTTTCGTGCGGAATATCATGTCTGTATAAATTTAGACTGGCTACAGATGATATAATCGGGACGAAATAATTTAGAGCCTACGTTTGCTAATATGAATATTCCTATAATTCTTATCGTAATGAAAGACAAAAAATCGAGATAGGTGGAGCTAGGATATTGATAAAGAGATGAGACTAGAAAAAGATCCACTACACAGAAGACTAAGATTGGTAAAACGTTCTACAGCTTCAGATGCATCTTTAATCCTTTGTACCTGTTCCTGATGGTAACTTCAGTTACACCTGCTGCTTCTGCAACATCCTTTTGTGTTTTGTTCTCTCCATTCATTACACAAGCTACATATAACGCGGCAGCAGCCAAGCCCATTGGATCCTTTCCGGCAGAGATCTTCCCTTCTTCAGCTTTCTTTAATATTTCAAGTGCCTTGCGCTTAGTTTTTTCTGATAGTCCAGCTTTGCTTGCAATCCTAGCAACACATTTCACGGGATCTACCACTGGCATTTTTAGATCCAACTCTCTTATCAGTAATCTGTAGCATCTTGCGACATCCTTCTTCTTAATGTTGCTAGCATTAGCTATATCCTTAAGTGTTCTTGGTGTTTCTGTGTCCCTGCACGCAGCATACAACGCAGCAGCTACTAATGCGGAAATCGATCTTCCTCTAACTAATCCCTTCTCAAGAGCCTTCCTATACACATAGGCAGCTTTTTCAATAACGGCGTCTCCTACTGCGAGTTTATCTTTTAATCTGTCTAGCTCACTGAATGCCTGTCTAAAGTTGCGATCTACTGGCTCATGAACTTGACTCCTACTGTCCCAAGTTCTTAGTCTTTCTATGGTACTTTTCATCGATGCAGACAATGGTTTCCCTGAAGCATCTTTATCAACCGGTCCAATGATCGTAGCAAGACCCATGTCATGCATAGCAAGAGACGTCGGGATTCCTGCCCGGCTTCTATCCTCGTGCTCCTCCTTTGAGAATGCACGCCATTCAGGGCCCATTTCTTCAATTCTTTCAGTTACTACAAATCCACAATTTCCACAAAACATCTCGCCACTGGAATTATCAGTAACCATTGGACCTTTCCCGCAGCGTGGACATCTATTACTAAACATTGAAATATCCTTTACCAAATTTTTCACCATAAAATCTTAGGCGATGCCCGCCATCTTATATAAATATTTTATTTTGCTATATAAACATTATGATTAATGGTATTTCTTGATGTTCCAATCACTATAATTCCTCATGTCTTCTCGATTTTTTAGAAAAATATTTAAAAATCAAGCGAGTGCTGTTGACTTTTTACAATGAGATGTTAGTGTAAGAATATTTATTTATAAATAAGTAACGCTCTCCTTGATTGCATAATCTTAATTAAACGATTAGCATTAGAATGGAAGTATATGACTCCACCTATAGCAAGGGTTCCTAGATGGATTGTAGAAAACGATCCTACTTGGGAAAAATCTAGCGACTCTGGTTCTACTATTCAAAAGTGGATTAAAAAAGGAACTGATGTTAAAGCAACATCCTATCCGACCAGCATTTACTGTGATATTACGAGAGAAGTACAAGACGACATAGGAATATCCGATGTATTGCCGAACCATACTTCCTATACTGAGCCTGGTGTACTAATGAGTGGGAGTATTGTTAAATATTTGTCGAGTAGATATCTAAACCCCCGGATCCGAAAACCACCTGGCGCTGACAATGTAGTTTAACAATACTCCCTACTGGTTCAAACTTTCCTACAATGGTCCGCACACATTCTTGTCGCATCTCAAGGCCATATAGCCTCAATCTAGACAATGGTTAAAGGGAATAACTTTCAGCAGCAGTCTGCTATCAAAATACGCAGATTTCATTTATGATATGCACTTCACCATTAAAGTGAATAAATATATTGAAGAATTCGTGTGATTGGCTTGTGCGCAGATCTGCTCCGCTGAGTCTGTCAATTGGATTTTTCATGTTAATTTCTGTATTTTTGGCTTCAAATGTTAATGCCCAACCTGAAAAGAGAGGTGCTTTTATCGATCAAGTAAATTTCATACGCTATCTTGATCCGAACCTGGCTCTTCAGGATCTAAAGTCACATAAAATTGACATATATTTTTTTAGCATCCCACTTGAAGTAGTTTCAGATGTGCAGAATGATCCAAATGTCAAGGTGTATGAGACCACTGGCGGTTTTATGGATCTTCTATTGAATCCTGCACCTGCGAGAAATGCTACTGGCGAGCTGAATCCATTTTCTATCAGAGAGGTCAGATTTGCTATGAATTACTTGATAGACAGAGATTTCGTAGTAAACGAGATTCTGAAAGGTCATGGAAGCACACGAACGGATCCGTTCGGGGTTTATTCGCCAGAGTATCTCAACGTGATTGACACTGTTCAATCATTTGGTTTTAGACATAGTCCTGAATTGGCACAAGAAATGATAGCAGAAGCGCTTACGCGCGCAGGCGCTAACAAGGATATTGGAAGTGGCAAATGGACTTATGCTGGGCGACCAGTGACAATCAAAATTCTGATCCGTCAGGATATTTCTTATAATAAATCAGTCGGCGAGGCTGTAGCATCAGCTTTAGAGAATTTAGGATTCAATGTTGTGAGAGACTATGGAGATCTAAACAAGGCAAATACTATGATATACGGATCTGATCCTCAAGATATAAAATGGAACATTTACCCTGAATTATGGCAGTCGTCCGGGTTTGCAAAGTACAGTCCAGGTACTGCAGCTCAGATGTATGCCCCGTGGAGCGCACAAATGCCCGGTAATCAAAACCCCTCATTTTGGAGCTACAAAAACGCAACGTTAGATGCTATTACGCAAAGAATATCGTTCGGAAATTTCAGTTCCCAAAATGAACGTAATAACCTCTTGCGCGCCGCTATAAGTGAAGGAATACAAGAATCAGTTAGAGTGTTTGTAGCGTCTACACTTGACCAATACGTGGCATCACGACAAGTCATTGGTTTGATCAATGACTTTGGAGCTGGAATTCCAGGACGACTATCCTTAATTAATAGCAGGTTGGCAGACAATAGTTCAACAATCAATGTGGGGATGAAAGAGATCTATGTTGGCGCATGGAATGGTATAGCAGGATTCAAGGATAGATACAGTGTGATAGAGGCTGCAGATATAGGAGATCCCGCAACCTTCGTTAATCCTTATACGGGAGAAGTGACGCCTGTTAGGACACCGTGGATATCAATTGAAACAAATGGACCTAATGGAAAAATTCCGATTTCAAATAATGCCATTATATGGAATTCGCGTGACCAAAATTGGACCGAGGCTGTTAATAATAATAGTAACGGTTCGACGGCTACCAGTAAAGTCACCTATGATCTGAAGTATAGCAAATGGCATAATGGTATAATGATGGATAAAGGAGATCTGCTATATTCATACTACTTTGGACATGAATGGGGGACAAACACCGGACCTGGTGACAAAACAGTAGATTCTGAATACACAAGTCAAGCCGCTCAGGCCATCAAGTACGATAAAGGCATCAGGTTCATAGCAAATGACAGAGTGGAGTCGTACATTGACTTCTGGCATTTTGACAATAAGGAGATAGGAGGATCCGCGGCAGTGTGGGCTGGAGAACCTTGGGAAATAACTGCTGCATCCGAGCGACTGGTGACTGCTGGGAAATTCGCCTTCTCAAGGACCGATTCAACCTCAAAGGGTGTAGATTGGCTTTCGCTTATAATTCCGTCTCACGCAAACGCTATAAAAGACGAACTTCAAAAAATGAAGGCCGAACATTACATTCCAAATGCATTAAGAGGTATTGTGACTATACAGGAAGCAGAGAAGAGATATGATGCTAGCATTAACTGGATAACACATCACAACAATGCTGTAATCGGGAATGGGCCATTTTATCTGAATAGTTATAACCCATCTGGTGGAGTTATTACACTTAAGGCATTCCGCGACCCATCGTATCCATTTCCTTTAGAATATTGGGCAAAATACGAGCATCCAAAATTGGCTTCACTTCAAAACATTAATGATATCCCAAGATTCATTAGGATTGGTCAGCCATTTAACATGCAGGTACAAGTTAGTATAGATGGTAAGCCTAGCAATAATGCTACCGTAAATTATTACTTGTCTAACAGCAGTGGGAATGTTGCCATCAGTGGAATTGCTAAACAAACACCTGGAACTATAGGTAAATTTACAGTTGACTTGAAGGACAATGATACGCAAAGGCTGTCTCCAGGTCCTAATACTATAAGGATGTTTGCTGCCAGTCCCGATGCCTATAAACCTGATATAGTCTCAAAGACAATAATAGCAATTAAACCAAGAGCTCGATAGCACTGTAGATATAGTTGGGCAGCCCACCAACCGTGCTCGATAATCCCAACTTCGATCCATGTTACCAATTTTTGTGGTGAAATGGATGTCTTGTTTTAAGACGTGGTAGATCGAGACTTAGTGTCTGTGAACTAGAATGTCGATTACGTATGAGGCTCTGGACTCAGTCTCGCGGTCAGTAAGTAGACTTGAATCCTTTAACTTTGGATCAAAATTTAAAATTTGAGAGAACAGAAAGGAGGTGGTCTGTTCTAAGCACCGGCCATGCCGTTGCGAAGTTCTATTCCTCTGTGGTTGTCTTCTGTAGCCTCACTAGCAGACTTGTGCATTTCTGAAAGTGCACAACCCATCTGAGCCTCAGGTTTATTTTTCCTCATCAGACCTCTATATAGACCTGCTTCCAAGGTCTGGTTGTGAGCCTTTTCCCATTGCTCTACTGGAATACTGAATTTCTTTTGGATTCTGTCTCTGTACCATTCTGGAATAACATTGAAGGCGCAAAAAGGAATAATCCTCAGATCCGGTGTAAGATAATGTATATCACATCGTTGTAGCCTTTCAAGATCTTCATTATACTTGTCTTGGAAGTGCATCATTCCCAAAAATAGAGATCTTACATGCCATGAGCCGACCGAATCAAAGTTGCGCTTGAGTAGTATACTTGAGAACATCTTTGCTAGGTTTAGGCCATGCGGCTGCTTTGTTCTATCGACAAACTGATTTAGCTTCCGTACCACTTCCAACATTGTCCAATGCCTGTTCTTGCCAGATTTGATTTCATCTGCTTTCTCCTCAAAGTATTCAAGGACCCCCTTAAGATCCACAAATTTAGTCAATGGTATTAGCTTCTTTGTCTGCGTGTCTTCAAAAACATATGTACCTGCTCCGCATGCAAAATGAATTGATAGCTCATATTTTGGCTTCTTGCTAAATGCTTCAATGACATCGGTCATGGGCATACACGATGGGACTGGGAACCATGCATCCGTAGTCACTTCCCCGCCAGTCTGCTCTTCAATTCGCTCAATGCAATCGGGTATAGTTATCCTGTATTTTTCGCGTTCGCGCTTAGTCATTCTTCCTGTTAAAGAGACCGGCTGAAAATTGACTGCATGAACAACATCCAGATTCTTTTGAGCATAGTTAATAATAGCGCCTAACTCGTGATCGTTGATTGACTTGATCACAGTTGGAACGAATACGACAGTCATTCCACATTTTCTGGCAGATTCAAGTGCGTATGGAACTTCCCAGTGATTTTTAGGGTTAGTCCTTGCACTGACACCGTCGAACGACAAGTAGAGATTATTTACTCCAGCCATTCTGGTTTGTCTCATTGTCTCTGGGGACAACGCGAGCTTTATCCCATTAGTGTTTAGCTGAACATGATCCACACCCTCCTCTCTCATGATTTTGATAATGTCCGTGATATCGTCCCTCAGCATAGGCTCTCCGCCCGTTATCTGAATCGAATTTCCTGCTATCGGTTTCTGAGCCTTTAACGTCTTCATCATGGCCCTGACTTGCTCATGGTCTGGTTCATACAGATATGCACCCTCGAGACCTTTCTTCACATAGAAAAAGCAATACCAGCATGTCAAGTCGCATCTGTTGGTAATGATCATATTGGCAAGTCCAGAATGTGAGAGATGGTTTGTGCAAAGTCCGCAGTTAGTTGGGCACGCGCATTTGTCTATCATGACATTTGGAGCTTGTGCACCCTTTCCGTCGATCCAATACGTACTGAACCTCTTGTACATGTCATACGAACCGAAATACAGTTCCTCACATTCGCCATGAGTAGGACATGTCTTTAGCATGTATACTTTACCATTTCTCTCAAAGACTTCCGCGTCAAGGATCATATTGCAATCCGGACAAATACTTTGTGTATACCTTATCGTTCTCTTATCAACCGTACTCTTGTTAGAAAGATTCGAAATTTGTATTAATTCCATGTCAATTACCTATTTATTGTATCGTAAAGCTTAGAAATCGCATTTATATATAAACATAACCTTACCACTCATACGGTGATTAGTTTACTTCATCTAATGCAGAAGGCTATTAATAAAAATTAAGCTATTTCATCTGACGTCGAGCTTTGCTGATAGATCTTAACTATTCACGAGTCCATTATTTATTGTCTTCGTTTGTGGATGGAATGGGGGCTTCACACTAGGCGTTCTTCGAAGGCATAGTGTATAGTAATATATTGATGAGTATAAATATACATGTTCATTTAAATCTTGATTAAAACAAGCTTATAATACAGGTTGCATTCAATTTCTTCGTAAATAAATGAGTGTTAGCGATAAGTCAAGGAAAGCAATGGAAAGCCTTGGCTTGACAGGGTATGAAATTAAGGTCTACCTGTCGCTTTTAGAAATGGGATCCATGACCGCATCTGATATAAGCAAGAAATCGGGAGTTCCATATTCCAAGATTTATGAAGTTCTGAATAGCTTAGAGGATAAAGGCTGGCTAGAATCAAGTAGCTCTAGACCACAGAAATTCTTTCCCAAATCACCATTGACTGCACTTGAAGCTATGCGGATGCGGATAGAAAATGGAATCAAAGATAATGAAACCTTGATTCTAGGTGAGTTGATGCCGATATATGAGAAAAGCGGCACTAAGGAGCGACCAGAGATCTGGGTAGCACGAGGAATTTATAACATTGCAGCCAAAGTAAACGAGATTATACAGATGTGTCAAAAAGAGTTACTCATAGCTTTGCCCCAAGTTACCGAAGAGTTAGCAAAACCAGTACAACCAATGCTTAGAATGTTGTATGAGAAGGGTGTAAAGATTACTGTTCTTGCCTCCGAAGGAACCAATCCAGAAACTGTACGCGCCTTATCTAGAATTGCGCAAGTTAGGCTAAAGAATAACATGTTTGGAGGAGGAGTAATTGGAGACACAAGACAAGTCATGATTTTACTAGGCGAAGGAAGAATGGAGAAAGGTAGCTATGAGCCAATTGCGATTTGGGCTGACCATAGTGGACTCGCCAGCTTCGCAAAGGATTATTTTCATTATTTATGGCAGGATGCAAATGAAAAACAAAAAAACGACAAGACTATCAGAGCCAATTAAGTATGTGTACCTTACACAACGGTAGTGCATTTAAACACATCACGACTAATCACCGGTATCTGGTGACATCTCTGTTTTTATGTTCGAACATTTTATAATTGAGTAGGACAAACAATGACGAAACTAGCCCTGCTGACTTATCAATGAAGTAGATCTTGAGTTAGGAGTTTGTCCAAATCCACTAATCTAGAAGCTTGCTGTTGAACACTCAAAAGGTCACAAAATTGATAAATGGCTGAATAGCTTCCATAAATATATTGGTTAACATACAAACTGCTGCTTCGTTAGAAAATTTTAGGAAGTTCATAATTGTAAGTACTTGCAGGTCTTTTATCCCTGACAGTTATCTTAGAGACTATGAGGTTTTCCCAGAACGTGAGGAAGGCCCGGGTGCAATCTATATTGAAGCGGTTGACAAGGTAACCTTGAAGAAAATCCGCGAAATGACGTTTGTCAATGCCAAGGAAATACTTGGAATAATATATTCTTCAAAGAGCGGTAACACGCAGCTTAAATGGAGACAGATTAGAAAAAAATCGGGTAGGGTACAGGGATTTGCATCAGCCAATGCACTGGTAAACCTAGTAGAATCAGGCGTATTAACTCAGGAATGGGTAGACAGTTATCTGAAATCAGTGCATCATAAAGAAGACAATAATTCTTCTTCTTCTTCTTCTTCCTCTTCTTTGGCAAATGAAAAAATGATATAGAAAACTAGAAAACTAAAACATCGCCAAATAATATATCATGATCAGTAAAGAACTAAAAGGCAGTTCGGGCAAAGCTATGATTGCCATCCCAGATGACGCAGATGACCTTCTCAGCCTGCGACGAATAATAGAGCCCGGAGATCATGTGACAGCTGACACTACAAGAGTTATAAAGCAGGTTAAAGAGTATGCTAGGCCTGACAAAGGAAATCGCGTCAGTGTCCGTCTTTCCATAAATGTGGAGAATATAAGTCTAGACGATGTTGTCAACAGAGTGCGCTTAAGTGGTACTATTACAAACTCAAACAATGAGCTAGTCCCGAGGGGAACGCATCATTCCCTAACGGTGCAGCTAGGAGACATGATAGTGATTGACAAACATAGGAAATGGAAAGATACTGAAATCGGTATTGTAAAAAAATCGACAAATAATGCGAGTTTCGTCCTAGTAGCAGTAGATACTCAGGAAGCGGCGGTCGCAACCGTACTTGGCACACACTTAGACGTTATACCAAATATCTATTCAGGACAAAGCGGCAAGAGGTATGAGCAATCAGTAAAAAACAATACAAGCATAGATGTATTTTTTGGAGAGATAGTGAAAACTATTTTCGGTATATCTAGAAGGACAGTGGAAAACAACGACCAAGATGAAAGAAGGATGATTATATTTGGACCAGGGGAGACTAAACGGAGGTTGTACAATTCACTTGTCACAAAATATCAGTTTAACAAAGAACTAGTTTCGGTAGTTGATGGTGTAGATGTTGCCGGAGAAGACGGAATTTTTGTCTTTCTTCGCTCTCCTGCTATGAAAGAATCAATGTATTCTAGTAAACTCGCGACAGTCTCTTCGATTTTGGATGAGGTAATGCGTCTTGTTCACAAAGGCGAAATCAAATATTCCATGGGTATGGAAGAGGTCTCTAATGCCGCGTCAAACAATGCTATAGAATGCTTAGTATTCTCAGACTCGATCTTCAAGAGCGTTGAGGAAAACAGTGTGATAAAGCTGTTAAATTCAGCAGAGGCGCATGGCGCAAAAATCTTTGCTGTAGATTCGTCGACAGATATTGGCTTAAGGGTTTCTTCGCTGGGTGGAATCGTGGCATTGCTCCGGTATGCTATCCATTTGCATTCAACTGGATGAACAACAGGATTCCAGCTTTCTTACTTGTGAAATCTTGCGACCGCCGGCGTCGTGGTAACTTGTACTAGCCATGATAGGTAATCTCTAGAAACATCATCCAGCTTTAGCTCTAATATTTCTGGCACGTCGTAAGGATGAAGTCTCCTAATTTCATCTTTTAAACTACTTGCGCGCACTTTGGTAGTTTTGAAAAAAACTATGAACTCCTCTTGGTCTTCCAATTTATTATTCCAATAGTAGATGGATCTAACCTTTGTTACACTTATACAAGCACATAGTTTTTTTGCAACTATCAAGTTGTTTGATATCTCTGCTATTGACTCCTCGTTGGGGTAGGTTGAGATAACCAGAACACCCGATTGCTTTTTTTTATTTATCATATGATGCCTGCCCATAATATATATGAATTTTATTAATAATAATTCTTTGATAGTTAACCGTTCATGTTCATGGAAGACTTTGAGAATCATAATTACAATTTATGAATTTAATTATTGTAAAGTTCTGAGCGAGTGTTCTTGCTTGTTCGCTATTTACCTACCATTTTCTCTCTGCCATATGTCGCATGTAGTAGTAAAGGTATTGTTGAGCGTAACCTGCATATTCTCCGAAGTACCTTCTCATCACCTCAGAAAGGATTTCATACTTGTACCGATAAACCAATTTCTCATCCATTTTACGCATTTGCTGTTCCCTGTACTTTCTTTGTTCTTTATTCCCTGTTAGGAGCGATTGATAGTATAAACAAATCGCACGGGTGATCCATATATCTATAGGGAAAGCTTCAGTTTTTTCCAGCGAGAATAATAGTATGCAATCAGCAATCTTGTTGCCTATACCATATATTTTCATTAGTTGTTCTTTTGAGGCATTATATTTTGCACGTTTTAAATCCTTGAGGTCTATGTTGTTAGAAACAATATTTTCTACTACTGCTCTGATTGCCTTGACTCTATACCCCACACCACAGGAAAGTAATTCGTTGTTAGTCACTTTATTCAATCGATTCGCAGTAGGGAATGTAAAGAATTCTCTTCCATCAACACTTACTCTGTTTCCGAATTTTCTGCAAACATTGCCGAGCATTCTTCGAATCATGCTTATATTTGTGTTGCTTGCACAAGCAAAGGAAATCATACACTGCTCAGGCTCCTGTCTCGTGACTCGTAGCCCTCGATACAGTTTCATTGCTTTTGATACGATGAGATCTTTGGAAAGACTTGGCAGGATTGTTGCAATGTCATCATCAAGCCTGAAAACGTGTCGTTCCCATTTATTAAACTCCGGGAAAGAAAAGAATCGAATATTTCCAATTCCATCTGTTGCATTTTTATCTTGTTCCAAAATGGAAAACTTCAAAACATGATCACCGTAAATACCATACCATGAATCGTCTATCTTTTGCCAAAGAAACATTTGGCCGCTATTTACACTGATCTCCGGATCAACAAAACAAGAAGATAACGGTAAATTGGGCAAAGCCTCTACGTCAATAGTCTATAAAGCATTATTATTATTGTTTTTTATTCAAGGTTTCTTATCTTTAGCAGTGCCTTTGCTCTCAAATTATATTCTTTTAACAGTTACAGCAACAATTGGTGTTTGAATTCATGCAAATGGTGTTTCATGACACTTGATAAAAATGACTACGGCTTGTAAAGAGCTAATTAATCGTATAAATGGATATGAGCTGTTTTTTTATATTTCAATAATATCTCCTACATTAGGGGCAGTTGCATCATATCCGTATTTTTCCTTAATCTCGTCTGCAAACTTGATACATGACATCTCATCTCCATGAATTGTAAGTACCTTCGGGTTCCCTTTCACCCGGTCAAGGATTTCAAATAATTCGCTTCTGCTGTTATGTCCGGAAAACTCAAATCGCTTTATGTCTGCGGAGCATTTAATAACTTTGCCGTCGAAAGTTGCGACCCTCCGTTCAAGCAATTCCCTGCCAGGCGTACGTTCGCCCTGAAAAGAGACCAAAGCTATACCATTTTTCTTATTCTTTGCTAATTCCTGAATATAGAATACCGCGGAACCCCCGACTAGCATTCCTGCAGGAGAAATAATCGCACATGGCTCTTTAACAATTTTCTTTCTTCTGCTCCATCCTGTGATCCACTCAGCTTCTCCTATAGATCGCTTGAACATATCCGCATCTCGCAAGAACGTTGGATGCCTCAACATTATTTCGTTTGCCTTAAGGGCCATTCCGTCCATCGCTACTTTGTGAGGAAAGTTGTTCGTCTTTAGAACACATGCAATTTCTTGTGCTCGCTCGACAGAAAATGCAGGAATGAATAGTGTTCCACCTCTTTCAACTACGTCGCGAGCGTATTCGAGCAGTTCTCTCTCAGATTGCTCTCTTGGCATCTGTTCGGTTTGTGAATAAGTACTTTCTATTATCATCAGATCCAGTGCTTCAAAATCTAAATCAGCCGGCCTAAGAAGCTTTGATCCTCTTGTATTGATATCGCCAGTGTAGAACAAGTGCTTTTTGGCATGTTCCAGAAAAACAGTCGCACCGCCTAAGATGTGTCCTGATTCATGTAGGTTAAATGTGACGTCTTTTATCCTATAGGGTTCTCTATACTGTAAACTTTTTGAATGTTTCATCATAGTCAACAAATCAATATATTCGAAAGGCAAATAGTATCCTGATATCTTTATCATATCTTCTATAAGTAACTGTGAAAGCTCAAAGGTCGGTAACGTACCAAGTACCTGTATATCAGAAGACTGTGATAAAAATAGTGAAGGAACAAATCCTGAATGATCCAGATGCGCATGGGTAATTATGACTGCATCAATATCCTTTGGTTTTACATGCACAGGATAAATCGGTTCTCTTTTCAAAAGCACACCGTAATCGAGCATAATGCTAGCGTTATCGCTCTTCATGAGAAATGCTGACCGTCCAACTTCTTTTGCAGCGCCTAATACTGAGATTTTCAATTGTTTTCTAACTTACTTGACTGGTTGGTGCTTTAAGCATTTCATTCGTATTTAGTTTCCCTT
>Ga0126310_10000002_pt1 | contig 80150 bp, 84 predicted proteins | sample Plot60_FD_92540 | JGI IMG/M metagenome (GOLD analysis project Ga0126310, IMG submission 92540) | Serpentine soil microbial communities from UC McLaughlin Reserve, CA, USA - Plot60 | ecosystem: Environmental > Terrestrial > Soil > Grasslands | place: USA: UC McLaughlin Reserve, Lake County... | reverse complement strand
ATCATTGATGATAGATGGTATTTCATCATCGGTATTATAACTGAGTGTCGGTATGTATGTTGATTCACTAGCAAAAGAAAGTAATAAGTAAGAAGAAGGAGAATAATTAGATATAAATACTAAAAGCAGAATTGAAAATGAAATTATTTTGAGTATAGCAATCCACTTAATCTAATATTTTGTTTCATATTAATATAGATTATGAAAACATGGTATAGCAAATCATAACTAAACATAAATCCACAAATACAACGGTAGATGGAAGTCAGCTAGTGACTGTTAATCCAAAGGAGTATGTGTAAAAGGTGCAGCTCAAAATGATGTCCTAGCAGGCATTCTTGAAAATGATATAATGGATAGAAAAAGAAACATTCTTGAAGCTAAATCTAAATCTAAACAATCCTTTAAGGAAACATTTGGGTTAGTCCTAGATGGTGAAAAATATGCTGGTATTTTAGCAATTGCAACTCTTAGTTTGGTTAATGAAGTAAGAGATATTGTTGGCTCCCCTCCTACCATAGTTACAACCAAAATACTTTGCTTCATGAACATTTTCTGATTATTTCGCTGCAATCTTATGCAGTTAGGTTGCCGTATTCATTATTTTTCTATCAAGCCACCAATAGCAGTAGATACAGTGCACATTGCAAATATTCATCACATATATAGACCCATATAACTGAGGTTTTGCATGATTAATTTGATGTTCCGATACTCTTAACATATTAACATAAAATGGCATTTCTCGACTAAGATCATTAACTCTACGCGCAAAAATTAAATCAGCCATCATAATATTACTCTGTTAAACTTAGCCTCAGTGTTATAATAAAATACATTTTTCTTTACCTTCACTTTTTAGATGATCTGTAGTACTTCCTATCGGGCATAAAGCTTTTACAAGTGCAGTTACCAATAAGACATTTCATCTTGTCTCTGTTGGCAGTAGTTCTATCATGGTCAACCTTTTGATGTTGACACCTCGAACATCTAACAAATAGATCCAGTTCATCGTTCATTATCTAATATCACACATAGTCCTATTATTATTAAAGTCTAATACCAGAAGAATACCAATTTCCATGAGGATCTTCTTGAAACACCACTATAATATCTTTCTTCTTTATTTCTGGTATCTTGACTAGATCTTCAATAAATGCCTTGACTAGTCTGTTTTTTTCTTTTTGTATTCTTTCGCTATATATTAGCACGGTTATAATTGGCATCGTAACTTATACTAATGGATAGAACTAACGTTATTGCAGTAGATTTGTTCTTTAGTTTAATTAAATAAATTAGTTAGTCAGATCAATATATCTTCTCAGAGATTTGCATATGTTTCTTATAGTCACCTCTGTCACTCCTGCAGCCTCAGCCAATTCCATTTGTGTTACATTATTATCATCATCTTTTATAATAATACTTGCTAGATAAAGTATTGATGCGGCAAATCCCATCGGATTTTTTCCAGCAGATAATATTATCTCCTCTTTAGCAATATTGTTCATCATTCTGATCGCGTGACGTTTAGTTTTATCACTTAACTTCACTCTGTTTGCAATTCTTATGATGCAGTTCATGGGATCCACTATTGGAATTATAATATCAAGCTCAAAGACCAGCATTCGATAATTTCTTGCAATATCTTTACGTTTTATATTACTAATTGTGGATATTTCCTTGAGTGTTCTAGGAATTCCCATATCTCTACAGGCAATATACATGGCTGCAGTCAATACTCCAGCAATCGTCTTACCACGAGGCAACTGTCTTTCATAAGCCTTTCTATATATGTAAGCGGTTTTCTCAACTATCGCATTTGATAGGCCAAGTTTATCCTTTAGTGTATCAAGTTGCTGAAAAGCCTGCCTAAGATTCCTACCTTCAGAATTATGAACCTGTATTCTAGCATCCCATGTTCTTAATCTTTCTATTGTCGAGCGCATAGATGCATCTAGAATTTGTCCACTAGCATCCCTGTTAGTTCTTCCAATAATTGTGGAAAGTCCCATATCATGAACAGCCAAAGAAGTAGGAGCACCTGTTCTTGCTTTATTATCTTTTTCTTCAACTCTAAATGTACGCCTTTCTGGACTTGTGGTATCTTGAGCCTTATCTGTGATTACCGTTCCGCAATTGCCGCAAATTACTTCGCCAGATTCAACGTCTGTAATAACGTTCTCATCTTTAAGGCATAAGTAACATACTATAGGAGGAACAATGGGTTGCATGGGGTATAAGACTTCCTATCTTATAGTTGCATCATGTCCTTATAAAGTACGTGAATAATGGGTCTATTAGAAATGATTATGAAACTTCTTATTTCTTAAGAAAATCTCATATCCTATTTACCATACAGTTCAACGATAGGAATCATCTAATACTAGATGGTAACCGTTATTAAAATCCAAAAATAATAGGTGCAAACGTACTTAACCCCTTTACACACCAATACTCCCTCCTCCCTCTGAGCCAACTTTTATATTAGATCAGCATTCATAGTTTTTTGATAATAGCAGAACTAAGAATCGATAATTGATTCTATCTATTAGTAAAGATTATTTTTTACTTCATATGTTAATCGAGTAATGAAGTCATGAGAAAAAACTCGAACAAAGGCTTTAAATCCTACTAGTCTACTTCTCATTAAATTGCTTGTGCTAATAACTTCTTTACTTGGCTATTGTAATTGGATTATTGAATACTGATAAACCTGACTGCTTCTTACGGTCACCTTCTCTCAAAGAGCCTGTATTTACCGGAGTAAACCAGTTTTCAATATACCAGAATTATAGCTTTTTCTTGAAGGTCATCTCCAGCAGTAAAAATCGCACGACAATTCTCTTTTAGATAATTCTACATTACCATTGGTAGATAGGTTTCTATAATCTATTATTATATGCCTTAACAACCCGAGCTTCAAGGATTTATTTTCCAACTTCACTTGCTGTTATACCTTTACCAAGATTGATCATCTCGAAATTTTCAGAATATGAATTCATCTCGTTCATTAGAATTTTACCATTGAATACTTCAGGTAGAGGTAATTCATAATTCTTTTCTATGGTATTGCAAGGCAAGTAACAAACCTTACCTAATTCTACGGTATACTCTGAAGCGAGAATACTACTATTCCATCCTCCGATAGATTCTACAAATTCTTCAAGTGTTTCTTTTCATCTTGAATTACTAATTGCTAGTTGATCCAGCATTTACAAGTAGTCTACCTAACATTTCGCCTAAATTTCCTGAGCCAATAATTCCTATTTTACATTTTTCATTTATTGTGGTAACTATACTTTAGTAAGTGTAGTAGTTGGAAAGTTTACATTTAGTTACCAGATAACTATTGTGATAGTGAAACAGGAAGGTGTATACTTTCAATACTGAATAATATTTACTTTTCATAATAAATTGGATTCTTGCTATATTGATCTCATACTATTAGACTATTGATTACAAAATATTAAATATGTATACATTATAGATAACAAATTTATTTCAATGGGAATTTGTAAAAAAGAATGAAGATCAAGTATCACAATTTTTAAAAGAATTCGTCTATGAACCTCTATGAATTTATCCTTTAAAATTAACCCTATTGTTCTTTCAATTTCTTTCTTTCTTTGAAGAAATAAGGGATTGAAATGATTGTACGCCGTATCATTGCAATTTCTTGATCGCGTTGACATTCAGTCTTGCTATTTTCATTTTACCAATCATTACACCAGCTATTGTTCTACTGCTAGACCAACTATTCTAAACAGACCACATCATTCTACTCAACAGTCTAAGAAATAGATTTCTTGATTCAATGAATTATTGTCCAAAAGTGTTTTGTTGTCTTTATTACTCCTTCATTCTGTTATATGCATACTCTCTTATTCTTATCTCGAGTTTATCCGATATCTGCAGCCATGTCGACGCCATTCTTCAAAGAAAGGTTAAGGCGTCATGTTATGCTAAAGCAGCATCAGTTCAGATAATATGTAAATAGATTATCTTTTGATTTTATCGGTATTTAATAGCATGAAATACAAAACAAGAGAGTCAGTCTGCTGCTGTTGCTCATCCTGATAATAGTAAGCGGAATTATTGAGTCTCAGCAATAGTTCAGTGATAATACCCTTTTTTTGAGTAAAATAATTCCTCTGTCTGAAATAAATCTTGTATATCACTAGGCAGAGCATCTTCTTGAATAGATGCTTTTCCAACGGCAAAATCTTTTAAGAAGTTATCGCCTACTATTCGTGCTAACTTATTTACTGGATATAAATAAAGATTATCTACCCACGAAGGATAGGACGGCCGTACATATCTGTATGACTCTGTTAGCTTCATGGTAAAATACCATGCTAAGCCTTCTCTAAGCTGCTGCTTATGTTCTATGTTTATTATTCCATGTAATAGTTCATGTAGATAATGGCCGAATTTCGCTATATCAAACCTTATAATGATCTCTTTCAAAGAGTAATCAGTGATCGCAACAGATCTAGTATCGTCATATATTTTTAAAGGTGTCCCAAGTCTTCTGGAAATAAATTGAATTTCCATTTCCCAGTCACCCCGGCATATTACTATATCAAATGATGTTCTAACACCAAAATATTTATCAATAATACTATTTGCATTGTCAATTAATGCCACCACTCTTACGATTTCTTCCTTAGTGACTTCCGTAAGAAATGTTATACCATAGGTTGAGTTCACTATATGCGACATATCTACAGCGCTACTTCTAAGACTTTATAATTATCAAACAAAGCAATAAATTTTATTATTCTTTATTATTGTGTATAATGATTAGATAGGTATATCTGATTATCAGTTATTTGAAAGTCTAATATTAACAATATCATTAGGAATAAATTGTAATCTAAAATTTAATATAATGTGGAATCAATCAATTTGCAGTTGGAACTTAAGGAAGAGTCAATTAAGATAAGTGCGAACCTATGGCATGGTGTATTAGCGGATAAAACATTTGAGGGAAAAGATTGTTATATCCAAATGCTAACTTTTATTAAACAAGCATATCCTAATAATTATCTTACTGCAACCCTAGTTTTGAAATAGTAATTCAAGAAAACAAATATTTACTAGATTTTCCGAATTTATTTAGACAATGACAGGTGCTCATAGAGATGATAGTAAAGTCAAAACTAGTTAAATAATAATAGTCACGAAATACACACGTGAATTCGCATGTTATGAACGTATATTCAGTTAATGTTAATAATATTCTCTCTTTGGTCGAGAAATCATCAGTTGTACTAAATATTGGAATACGTATTTTAGTAGTTCTTATATTCTCTGCCATTCAAAGTGCATCGATCATTTTTATCATTCTTCTATAACTCAGGATCTTTTATATTATTATTAAAAACCATTTTTTGAGGAATTTTCTTGTTCTTCTAATTTTCTTTGGCATTCTTTGTCTATTTCTGTCACTTTATCTTCTTATACAAAATATATATTATATTTGATTATCTTCTTGACAGTGAACTAAGTATAACTTCTTCTATTTCTCACTGCAGCATAACGTTATCTGCTATATATTCGCAAGTATATATAGAGTAGCAAGTGATGATATATTAGTGGGTGAATTCGGTAATTGACTCAAGCTCAGGAGAGCATCAGTCTATGGGACATGAAAGGGATGAAGTGCTGCCCAATAGATAACACATTCAAATTAATTGGCAAAAAGTTTACTGTTCTAATAATTCGTGATATGATGAAAAACAAGACAAGATTCAATCAATTTCTTGATTCTATAGAAGGAATCAATCCAAAGATACTTTCTGCTAGGTTAAAGGAGATGGAAAAAACTGCCTTAATAAAAAGAAAGGTATATTCTGAAATACCAGTAAGAGTTGAATATTTTCTTACAGAAAAAGGAATAGCACTGAAACCCATCTTGGATCAGATGGCCTCATTTTCTATACAGTATTGTTCAAGAGATGTGTTTAAAGATGGAAAGCCAAGAACTTTGTCTCAGACATATTTAATAGAGAAAAAATAGATCTTAGATTCATTCTAACAAGTTTACAGTCAAGATAATTGTTCTCGCTATTACAGAAGGTTCATTTACTACGAATTCGTCACTTATGAATTAGAATATCTATAGGTACTATTCAAATATGAGAATTTACTATAGATAATGGTGCTTGTTAAATAGTTGGACACACGCAAATCAAAAAGTATTGCAACCACAAGTGCTGAAATGCACCCGATACTAGATAATTATTCCTATGCGTATTTAGGATTCAATTCAAATAAAGAATCTTTATTAAAGAATTTAAAGACTGAACTGACACTAATATCAGAAGTAATAGACCTAGTAACACACAGACTATTTTCACGTGCTAGATGATTCTTGAATTAGTATAGACATATAGAAAATTAAAATACTTTCAAGCTGTTAAATTGCTAGCAATATATTTTATACTCTAGAGATAATATTGTTTCATGACTATTCAAAATAAAAAAATAAAAAGCAACCTTTTAAATAGTGATGTTAAGGACTATTCAATAGAAACAAGTAGCATTAGCACAATATTTAATAATATGGCAGACTCTGGCGGTTTTGAATCAAGAAATCTTTCTGATGGTGTTAATATTCTACTAAGAATGCAAAATGAATCAAAGTGTACAAAATTTCTTTCCTTTGTAGGTGCTCTGATTTCTACAGGCGCTAGAGGAATTATACGGGATATGCTAAGAAAAAAAATGTTTGATTGCGTAATCACCACCTGTGGAGCTCTTGATCATGATATTGCAAGAACATATGATAAGTATTATGCAGGTGATTACAGATTGGATGATATCATGCTCCTTAAGAAAAAAATTCACCGCCTAGGCAATGTACTTGTTCCGATGAAAAACTATGGACCTCTTATTGAAGAAAAGGTACAGACTTGCTTAAAGGATATGTACAGTAATAGCAGTAAACGTGAGGTTTCTACTTATGAAATTGCAGACCATATTGGAAGTATGCTTGATGAATCGTCATTTTTGTATTGGGCGCATAAAAATAAGATCCCTGTTATAGTTCCAGGAATAGTTGATGGTGCCGTAGGAAGTCAAATCTGGTTCTTTAGCCAACATCACAAAGATTTTAAGATCAATATTCTTAGCGATGAAACGATGTTGTCTGATCTCGTTTATGAAGCAAAAAAGTCTGGGGCATTTATCATTGGAGGCGGAATTTCAAAACATCATACTTTGTGGTGGAATCAATTTAGAGGCGGATTAGATTATACTGTATATATTACAACTGGCCAAGAATGGGATGGAAGCTTAAGCGGTGCCCCTATAGCGGAGGCGATTTCATGGAGCAAAGTCAGGACAAGAGCTAAGCAGACAACCATCCATGGCGAAGCAACCATCATGTTGCCGTTCATGTATGCAGCTTTGCTAGAAGCCAAAAAAAATTAATCTGGTCGAATTATTCAAATTAAAATGGATTCAGAATAAATCTCTAATTTTATTCAATACACTATGTATTGCCATAGTAAAGCAATTGGTCTTGATTGAAAAAAAGCTGGAAGGGTACAAAGTCAATAAAATTTTTCCTATATCATGCATTTAAGAATCAAGGATAATAGTCAAAGTAGCACAACAAAAATAAGAATACACTTAATCAAAGCATTATTAATGGTATTGCCTACAATAGTAGCTATGATTTTAAATAATATTTCGGCTGGCTAAAGTTCATTATCGGCATCAGAGATATATTGAGTTTTAAATATATACTATCTATTGCATATTATTATCGCTATACATATCTAGTGTTTAGATCTCCACTTTGTATCACAAAAGCCATATCAATTCTATAATAGCATCCATAGTAGAATCCTTCTCGGGAAGAATATTGAAATTCTTGACATGATTGAGCAGGATTGTGAAAGAGCTGTGTCTTAATTATTCTTTGAATAGTATTAACTAGTGCTCTTTTGATTTAGATCAATCAACTCTTGTAGTGTAAATGCCCATCCACATGTTGGGATAACGATATTGCATTTTGCAGTTTATTTTCTTCAGTCAAGTTGTTTTAGTCGATGTTTTTTGAGCATATTAATCATTATTTACCTTATAGATTAAAACGCCAAAGACAAGACCTGGATCGTCTTTTCTGAAACTATCTGAGGAGTATACTAAGCGTAATGGTTGATTCTCTTCTGTATTGTCTGGATACTTAATATTCTTTGTATAGAGGGCAATACTGCCAGGCTGATATTGTGGTTGGATATTTGTCAGAACTCCTTGCTGAAATGAAGCATAAGAAACAGGTATAAATGGTATCAGATGACCCAGAAGAGTACTATTCCAGAATTGGGGGGTTGGAGTAAAACCATCCTGTTCTAGATAATTGAGCTCGTTGAATCCGCCTATCCTAATGAACCACTGCTTCTTGCTTTCATCGCCTCCATTTCCCAGTGTGTAAAATGAAGTTCCATTGACTCCACCATATCTTTGTCCTACTACATAAACTAAAATATAGTCCGACTTCAAATCCTTAGCAGTTTTAATTCCTTGTTCTTCATCTTCCATAAACATTTTAGCCAGAGTTTCAATACGTGTTTGATTAATAGTTGCATTATCTGCCAAACTAGTTCTATTGCCCAAGGTTGTTATCCAATAACCATAGTCCCACCATGCAGCAATTACTGCGTCTTTTGGAGTATTCTTTGACATCCAGTCCAAGGCATTTATCCAGTCATTAGTTTGTAATCGATAACCAGTTCCTCCGTTAGCTATCGATGGAGGTACATCAGCAGAGCTTAACCAATTAGAGTTTTGGGGATAGAGTATACCTCTATAATCTAACAATGGAATTGAAAGCATAAAAATTATTATCACAACATATGCAATCCTAATAATTCCTTTTATTGGCGTCTGGACTTTACCATGGTCAAACCTTTTCTTTGATTTAGCAGGCTTAATTGTAGTTGACCTTGATGTTGAATGTTCCCTATATTCCAGGATACTCCTTGTCACCTCATAAAGTCCTAAAGAAGCCAGTACAATGATTCCTATTGATGAAAATACCATTAACCTGGCGAAGGTCGCACTAACATAGACTCCCGTAATTCCGATAATTAATGCAAATACTGACATATCGTCCCTACGTTTGAATGCTATCCACGCTCCAAAACCCGCGAACATTAACAAAATTGAATAGTCTGTGAAATAATCAACAAGTGTGGGTGTAAAGTGTTCAGCTACTGATTCAACAAGAGGATTTTGCGATGATAGAAACGGGTTAATTGCATTAAGATATCTAAAGGATGAAGAATAGTATGTCCCTGCTACAAGAAAGCTGATTGCAATTGTAATAAATGCAATCAAAAGAAGTAGAGTATTTCGGTTCACTGTTCTTGGCTGACTTAATTTTTTCAAGAAGTTTGCAATAATCAAAAATGCCGTACCACCGATCAAAGCAATACCAGGCAAACCCAATACGAAAGATATTCCAGGTCTTGGAAACGCTCCAGCTGATACTAAAGTAAATATTGTAAATACTATTGCAACATACATTGGGAGCTGTATATCTCTTCTAAAGAAAGGAAGACAAATAAAGAATATTGATAGTGGAATGTTGAAGTATTGAACTCCTCCCCACGATGCATTAGCAAGCCCAAGTAAAAGCCCTCCTGTTACAGCCTTAGCAATTGCATACTTTTTTTCACGGTGTTTGATTGCAGAAATAAATAGATAAATTGAAAGCAGCCCAAAGAATAATCCTAAGGGTTCTGATTTGAACCATCCTAGATTTCCTCGCTGGATTATAGAGGGGGTGAATGCAAAAAGCAGAGCTGCAAACATGCCAGCCGTGGTCCCACCTAATGTTCGTACAAGAGCAAAAACGATTATTGTAGTTAGTGAACCGAGGATTACGGGTAGAATAATTGTAAAATCTAGCAAAGACATACCGCTACCAAAGATCAGATAAAGATAAGCGGCAACTATGTGTAGACCTGACTGGGAGGTTTTAGGTATGTCGCGTCCCTCTGGATACCATGAAATTGTGTCATGCCATTGCCAGTAGTCTTCTATGCCATTGTCGACAATGAATTTAGTAGCACGATAATCAAAATAAGGATCAAATTCGTTAAGATAGAATCCATATTTTGCTGGATATGATCGCATAATGAATGCTGTAGAAAATGCAATAGCTAAAACTGCAATTATTAATAGATGTCTTGTATGGAATTCAAACCCTCCTGTTCTAAGAAGTGTCTTACTGCTATCTAACATAACGATCAAAATTTATATTTCTTCCTCTTTTTTAAGGTACTGCCAATAAATAATAGAGTAGCATATAGAAGGATTGTTTGATATATAGATATGCTCAATGATCTAAACTTAATAGATTATCAAATTCCTTTTATCAAAAATAAGCATTTGAATAACAGTCTGAAATTACTATCCAAAGAAAAATAAAGATATAATCAAAAATCAAACAATAACTGGCTCCATCACAAGAGACACTTAAAACTTATTCTCTAAGGAAATTATGAACTAGAGCATTAGAATATGATCACAAAAGAAGAGGAGAATGATAGTCAACTAACATATCACAAGAATGATCATTTAGATGATCACTTCTTGGACTTTGACTTCTCTCCTTTCTTTGCAGACTTTGCTGCTTTTTTCTTTGCTGCCATTTTCAATTGTATAAAAAAAGGAAATCGTATTTAAGTCTTTAAAAAGAATGAAGTAGTTACATTTTCTTTCTTAATCTTTTTTAATTATTCACGATCTAAGATTTTTGTTTCACATATCTTAACAAGGTCTCTAAATCTTTCTGCGTCTTTTTCTGTTCCAACTATTGATCCATAATGCATCGGTATTACAAGCTTTCCTGGTTTAATAAGATCATTTACTGCCTGAGCAGCCTCATCCGATGTCATAACGTAGGTACCGGAGACAGGAACAAGTGCTATATCGACATTTACAGATTCCATTTCAGGAATTACATCTGTATCACCAGCATGATATATTCGTTGATTATTTATTGTAAAAATGAATCCGACTTTCTTGTCATCTTTTGGATGAAATTTTTTATTTGTATTGTATGCAGGGACGATTTCAATTGGAATATCTTCGATCTCTAACTTATCACCTGGGCTTACATTCTTTAATTCTTTTACTTTTAATCCTTTTAATTGTTCGATGCATTCGTCTGCTGCGACTATAGAAGTATTATGGCTAATAACATGTTTTAAATCTTCTATACTTAAATGATCAAAGTGATTATGAGTAACCAGAAGTATATCTGCATCATTTTTATTCTGTTGCGCCTTTTGTAGTTGAAACGGATCGATATAGATTGTTTTTTTGGTATAACTAACTATTCTAAAGCCATCATGACCCATCCAATGAAACTGGATACCTTCGTAATCAAACATATTGCTAATCTACTCCTATATCACAATAAGTAAATTTAAATCTGTTCATTATCTCTACTATTTGCAATCAAGAGTCGGTTGTTACTAATCGTAATTACTAGTATTTTATTTTTAATCAATCTTTTCCTCAAATCAGTGTCGATAGTTGCGGTGGCACAGTTGTGCTTAATTGCATATTCAATTATTGCATCATCAACATGCCGGGATGTTTCAATTTCAATCACTTTAAATCTGGCTTTTGAAATTTCAATAGCCGTTTTCGCTGTCATGGAACGCTTGGGGCCTGCCTTCTGATGTAAAATATTCAGCTCTTCAATTACAATAGTGGGAACCAAAATATTTAATTTGCCTATATGTCTTTCCACTTCATCAAACTTACTAATAGGCCTAGAAACAAGAACCATTAAAAAACTGGTATCGCACAGAACATCCATTTACTAAACTGTCACACCTGCGCCGATCAGTCGCCACCTGTCGGCTATTCTTCTGCTAATCGCTACCCTGCTCTTCGGCAAGAGGCATATTGGTTTTTTTAATTTTATTTCAATCTTGATGTCTTTTGAATTTGTAACAGTTCCAAGGGTTGCTGCAGTACCTATGTTCAATCTCAATGACTCTCTTATCTTCACTGGCTCAACTTTGACCATATCCTGTGTACCCACTGCTGTATCAAAAAGATGGACTTCTACAGCAATGTCTTCCACATCTTTCGGTAGAGTGTTGGGTTTACCAACAACAGAGCCAATCACGGAATCACTTTTTATAAAAGTTGGATCTAATTTTGTTCCAATAGCAACAAGTCCTCCTGGTCTTACTTTTTCTACCATACCAGCTCCTGTCCCAAGTGTAGCAATAGTAGAATTAATTGGTTCGTATTTACTCTTCTTTTCATCTAAAAAGCCTGGGCGAATCTCAATTTCATCTCCGATTTGAAATTCTCCTTGGACCAAGGCTCCACCAATTGCTCCTCCTTTAACTTGTTTTATGGGAATACCTGGCTTGTTAATATCAAATGATCGTAGAACATGCATTATAGCTGGTGCATTCTTAGTCCTAACAGGTGTTTTGATTGTATTTTCAATCGCCTCTATTAATGCATCAATATTGAGCTTGTGTTGCGCTGACATGGGAATGACAGGAGCTTGCTCTGCTATACTCCCATTTACAAAATTCTTGATCTCTTCATAATTATCACGTGCTTTTTCATATTCAGTTAAGTCCACCTTATTCTGAACAATTACTATTTGATGTATTCCGAGTACTTGAAGTGCCAGAAGATGCTCTCTGGTTTGTGGTTGTGGCACCTTTTCATTTGCTGCAACTACAAGAATTGATCCATCCATCAATGCTGCTCCGGATAACATATTTGCCATCAAGCTCTCATGCCCAGGTGAGTCGACAAAACTTACAACTCTTATTAACTCGCTCGGTCCTCTGCAATTAGTACAAGTTGGCTGCGTGGAGTAGCAAACTGGAGGCGGACAGTTTGGACATTTATAAAATGCTGCATCAGCATAACCTACTTTAATTGTAATGCCTCGTCTCAATTCCTCGCTATGAGCGCTAGTCCAGATACCAGTAATGGCTTCGATTAATGTCGTTTTACCATGATCTACATGACCCGATGTACCTATATTGATGCTTGGTTGGTAACCAAATTCCTCGATATACCAGTCTGGTAATGTTTCCTTCCAGTGCAATAATGATCGTAAATTTCAGGGGGATATTAAGGTAATTGCCTTAAAAATTTTATTTATTTTAAGATAATTAGTTACATAAATCTAAAGAAATTTAATATAATTATATCTATTATTTCTTTACATCTGCAACTTCGGTGGTATCTGATGTTCCTGCTTTTTCTGGTATATTGCCTTCCACTAGGACACAGTTCAATTGGTATATTTCCTCAGTGACCATGTTTCCTCTCATTAATTTTCTTATTCTATTTCCCTCAGTAGTATTCTTCATCCCAACTCCTCTAGAAAGTAAAACATACTTTTTCACTCCGCCATGTACATCCGGACGCATAGGAGTTCCTGATTTGTCACTTCCACCAGTAATCTTCATCTTTCCGCCTGCAATGCCGATAACAGAAGAATCAATAATTTCTCCAATCTTTGAACCCAGCAATGGATTGGCGGCCCTATCTTTCAATTCTTGAGAAATACTCGTACCTTTGTTATCAGAAACAACAAGTTTAAATTGAGCCATATTAAGTCCAAGCATAGTTATATCTTTATTAACCTTTGCAGGATTGAAAAGAATATAAAAACCATGCTTTATATTAAGTTATTATGAACGTCAATGAGGAAACTTCTGGCAGGAATTCAGTAGAATGTCCTCGCTGTGGATTCATAATGACACCTATTCAAGTTTGCCATCTGCGTTGTCAAAATTGTGGTAATGAACTTACATGCTCTGACAAAGGCAGCTTCTGGTAATACTACGAAAAAATTATGCCCCGCTCCCGATAATGAATATAATCATTCTACTCTTTTATTGCTAAGCTAATCTTCTTAAACGCCACTTTCTAAATTTCTACATGTCTATTTAAATCAACTCGTGTAACGCGACGGAGTTATATTGGACGCCTATCCCAGTTCATTTGAAAATCATCAGTTATACTTACTGCTCTATCTTTCATAATCTCCACATACTCGTCATATCTTGCTCGAAATCCACAATATTTGCAATTTACTTCAAGCATTTCCTCATCGACTTCAGCTCTTTTATCACACTGCGGACACTTTGCTTCAAGCACCATAATATGTTATTTATGATAAATAGGATATTAAGATTAATTCATCATGAGATAACCCTTTTCAAAGTTTATAAGATTCTATTGAGTTGAAATAAGAAAAAAATAAAAAATGTAGCATTTTCTTTATATATAAAATAGTACTGCAGGTTATTCGATGAATCCAATTTCTGCAGAAATTTTTTATATCCTATAATACATTTTAGAAAGATGAAATGCATTTACTAACAAATAAGTTTTTTTGAACATAAATATTAAAGTCATATATTTTTATAAATCATCATGGAAAAGGTCTGTATGCCTCTAACGATAAAATTAAAGGAGTATACAATAAATCCAGCTCTGTTAGTAATAGATGTCCAAAATGGCTTTGTGAGTAAAGGTGGTTCATATGATCTTTTAGGCATGGAAACTTTACACTATAGAGAAATTATTCCAAATATAAGCGATCTAATTAATTTATGTAGAAATGCTGGAATTCCAATTTTCTATACTCAAGCTGTCAGGGAATCTTCTGGCATTGATCTTTTAACTAGGAGTCATAAAATTTTACCGAAATCTCGTGAAGAAAGAATAAAGAAAAAGCCGATTTGTGTAAGGGAAACATGGGACGCAGCAATAGTTGACGAAATTAAGCCTGCTGAAGATGATCATGTAGTTATAAAAAGAAGGGATTCGGCGTTCCTCAATACCGAGATAGGGGTATGGCTTAGAAGTCTTAGCATAGATACACTCATTTTTTGTGGAATAGATACTTCAATATGTGTTGAGACTTCTTTACGAGATGCATTTAACATTGGGTACGATGTAGTTCTTATTTCTGATGCTACAGCATCTAGTAATAAAAAGCATTATGAATCAACATTGGAAAACGTAAAAGGTTACTATGGAATAGTAATGGATATGAAAGAGTTGAGCCAGTATATGCCACAATCTCAACTTAGTCCAATAAACAATCGAACTATAATCTAGTATTTGGTAGAGATAAAAATAAAAAGATCATCTAAAAAAGGTAAAGGTCGTTAGTTTATTTTTAAGTTTATAACTTCTCTGAAGCTAATTTTTTTATATCTAAATCTCAGACTGTACAACTCTATTCAATATTAAAATCTAGCAGTATAAATTGTTACTATTACTATTAAATTATCGAAGAAATTAAAAAGACAACAAGAGATACAGCTGGAACTCTTTTGATTACTATGATTATAGTGACTTCTCCCTAAAAGGAATAACATCAAGAAGACGAATGACTTACTATATTATGGGAAATCTTGATAGAAAGTTTTGAAGGACGGACAAAGTATGGAGACAATGATGGCAGCAACGAATTTAGAGTAAATTACAATGCAGTATACAGTAGAAGAATATGCTTTTCATTATTGGTGAAAAATTATATCAGAAAATGAGACAAGATTTGTAACTTGAACCTTAAATAACAACCGATTAATATCATACCAATCCTATTTCTCTTAGCTTTTGTGGCATATAAGTTTCTGCAAGGTACCTGAATCCATGCTTGAAAAATGCATCCAGTTCGCATTTCTCTTTACGTTTTAAGAACAGATTTAATTCTCTCTGCCATTGTTTGTCCTGTAACCATGGCTTTTTTTTCATATCATTAGCTCTATTCACATCTTCATTAGAGGCTGTCAGCCTTGCTACTTCTGGAATATTATATTCATAAATATCTGAAAACATCATACCAAGCACTTTTGCGTTTGGAGTGACTAATCTGTCACTATCATAACTCAGTGATTCGCTTCCTATCTTATACCGCAATGCAATACCAAGCCCCCACGGGTCGGCATCAGCAAAAATTACAACAGGCTTTTTCCATTCTTCATTGAGTGTCCTCACCATCATTCTCGTGGCTCTATCCGGCTCGCCGGAACCTGTCATTAAAATTGCATTATATTTTTGAATAAATCCAGATTTTCGGATATTATTTAGAACTGTATCTTTTTCTACTACCATTACAAAGTTTGCCTTTACATTAACGATTTCGACATCGCCGATATTAGTAGGAATTAATTGTGAAGTAGCTCTACTCCCAAGATTGCAATCAATAGTGTCGCCTCCTACGCGTAATGTGATAGGTCCAGAAATCATTCCCTTAGGCTTAGATGTAACCGAAAACTCTTCCCTTGGGACTCCTGTCAGCAATTCCAGTGCTTTGATGGCATCATCTGAATTTTCCTGTGTTTTCCAAAATTTTTGTCTATTCTTCTCGTCTCCTACTGTACTCAGTGTAGCATAGTACATACCCCTAATAGTACTTTCCATTTCTTCGTCAAGCAATCTTCTGATAGCGTTCGCCATGACCAGATATTGCGCAAAGGTAGGAATTTTTTTTGTACTATCTGGGCTAACCTGAATCATTTTATTTCCTATAGTAAGCATTCTTTTTTCGTCAGACCAAATTGTATTATCATAACCAACTTTTGGAACATCCAAAATGGGCATCGTTTTTTGCATTAGGTCATCACTGACATCTCTCATGATCAACTTTATTTTCTTGGTCACTTCTTGATGGCGTTTATCAGATGCAGTCAATTATCTTCTTCTCTCTTTGGGTCTGTTGAAGGTATCTAATGTGATTCGACTTTTTGAGTCTATTTCTTTTTTATTATACTTTTTAAATTTATTCTTATTACTGATTGTCTTGTTTACTTTATTTTTCTTTTTTCTGGAATCATTTTGGGATGAGTCTTGTTTTAAGATTTCATTTCTATTTTCTTTTGTCTTATCTTTTGCTTCTTCCTTAATTCTTTCTCCCGTTATTTTATCTGCTTTTGTATTAATTTCGATATCCATACTCTCTCCTCTCCTGACATGTTTTTCCGCAAGTTGGGAAAATGCTTCTGAAAGTTTGTAGGGATCTACTCTAATTGACTCAGAAATTGCACTAATGATCAAAGGAATATAATGCTTGTATAGTCTCAGTCGGCTTTCTGCCTCTTTTATTCTTAACTCTTTGCGGATCTGAGCACTAACCTTTCGATATAAATCAGCTAAGCATGCTTTCATATATCGCTTCAAATCTCCTTCTGATGCTATACTTTCTTTACCAGCCGTCTTGTATGGAATTTTAGTCGAACAAATATGAAAAAAAATATGAATTGGAAGAAATTCCACAGCTCGATCAGATTTTGAATCGGGATTTGCAAACTGCTCTTTTACTTCCTTTTTAGAAATTCCCATTTTGTTAATTTCAACCTCTGAAACAACTTCTCTTGCAACATCCGACCCTTCATCATATAGCAGAGGAATCTTGTTTGCAAACCGATGCAATTTAAATGAACTTATGTCACCTCCGTAAGCTATTCCAGATTCAACTATGGTTGGTCGGTTGTTAACGACACAGGTCCTAGATGAATATCCTGTCAGAACTGGTCGCAGTACCTTTGCAGATAACTGTTGTTGGGGTTGGTTATCTTGATTATCTGAATTAACATATTCTTTATTTGTAACAATAGCATACTCCGATGTCATCCCAGCAATTAGAATTTCTTCACCAATAGGGCTGAGATGATCGGTATTAGGTGTATGAAACTTTGTTTGTTTGCATACATTAACTACTTTGATCAATTCATGCTCATCATATTTATCAGCAACCTTAAGATCTACTTTTGATTTGGTTATAATTTCTTTAGCCTTTTCGCTAGAAAGCTTTTGGAACGAATTGCATAATACACCTTGTAAAGTTGTCTTTTGATTGATGAATCTGCTGATTGCCTTTTTCAGTGTTTTCAAGTCCATATCTCCAGGATGTGGCAAAACTTCCTTTGCTGGATGTGGCATTATCTCTGTTCTTCTTTCAAAGATAACTTTACCTTCATCAGTATCAAACGTCAAAATAGCGTATGGGTTTACAATGCTAGTCTGGCTAATGTAATCATAAATTTTATTCTTTGTAATTGGAGATAATCTTGCGCGCAATACAGCTTCGATTCTAAAACCATATTCATCTGGAATACGGCTCTCGCTAGGTTTAACTGCCTTCTTTAAAAGGACAATTGGTTTATTTGTGCCAATATCTGTTCTGAGTTCAAAGTAATATTCTGATCCTTCCTCCTCGTGTGTTTTTGTCCACACCTTTAGAGGATGATCGGTATCCTTTGTAGAAAAGGCAGCAATCATTTTCAAGCCGACACCAAATAGACCGCGTTGCTGCTTTTCAACATATTTACCTGAAGTCAAAAAAGAACAAACCGCTACCGGAACTTTGTCTGAAGGAATTCCAATACCATTATCTTGGCAACTGATAAGCCACATTTCATTTTCCGAATCTAGTAATCTTAATGACAATAAAATATTTGGTAAAATATGATTGCTTTCACAAGAGTCAAGAGAATTTTCGATCAATTCGCGAACAGCCATATAAAGAATACGCTCTCCAGTAAAGCCGGCAAGTGCAGAATTATCGACAAAGAATTCTGACTCAGCTTTCCTGTCATAGCGGATTTTTGCCTTTCTGTTATATGGAATAGCATTTACTGTAGTCTCTGAATTCATCTGTGATTGTGCAAGTTCAGCAGTAGAAGTCTTTTTCAAATATTAAAATTAAATCGGTAACTCAATTTAACTTTTTACAAGATTGAATTTAACTTTTTACGCCAAATTTCTTGACTAGAGAGATTATAACGGATCAATATCAAAATTGTGAACCATATGGGGTAGTAGCATTCTTTAACTCTTGTATTCTGACAATCTTCATCTCAATAAGAAATCGTTTCTTATTTTTTTGTATTACTATATAGTCAGATCCAGATCCGACAACACTACCATTTACTATGTCCTTAAGCCTAATCATATATCACATGGTTAAAGAATCCTTAAGAGCTTTACTAATCGCAGAATTATAATTAGTAGATGTTAAATGACAATTCATATTCAGCCCGTCTTTTCATTTGCTATCATAACATAAAAAAGGTTGCAACAAGAAAGACTAGATCTTCTTATGATAATAGATCGTATTTCAGTGCACAACTCGACAGTAATCTAAAGCAAGAATACATTGAACAAAGACAGCAAAGTCGGAGGTAAGAATAATAGAAGGATTAAAGGTGCAATGCCATCCTATATACACATCGTTTCTTGAATTTTAATAACAAACAAATACCCTTTTCTAATATGATGTGTCGATTCTTGAGTCACTTCGCTCTTAGCTTGACTATGTTTCTATGCTTTAACTGGATATGGATCTGCCATCTGCTTCTTCAATCAACACTATTATAGCATCCAAAAAAAAGTCAGTATTGCCTCCTGCATAATGCCTTGTCTTCACTGTTGATTTTGCAATTTCATGAGCAAGTTTTAAACAATATTAGTACTCTGCTACACTGTGAATCAAAGTATAGTGCTGTCTACTCCAACTGAAATACCTAGTCTAGATGAGAAACGATATTTCCTCTTAGATGATGCCTTGAGAAAAAAAGGACAATTATATTCTGTATATAGTATATACCAATGGTATTAATCTACAGCTTTTTCATCAGTGTAGTCTTCGTTCTGCTTCTAATAATGAGAATTTAGACAACGGCTATGTTAAAATATCATTAATTCGTCCTTGCTTGCTTGCTATCTTGATTTCATGGGCTATTCTTCTTCCCATACTCATGGGTTTGTCAAATATCAGTCCTGAATATGGAGAACCATCAAGATACAGATTTGTTCCTGCAACGATCCTAGCTGAAAACTCAAATGTAGTAAATTTTCCTTCTTTGTCGTATACACCCTCAATACAAAAAGGGCCTGTCATTCCTGGGGGAACAAGATATCGTGCTGTTTTGACAAATCTTTCTCCCATAGCATAAACCTCCTCTAAAAGCGATTCCCTTAGAACAAGTGGAATATTCCCAATCACATTATATGTCGGTTGCATTTCTATAGCTAGTTGTTGTTTAGCGGGTATTCTACCCAGACCATCAATATCCGACTCATATCTTCTATCAACACCCATAAATTCAAGCACATTTGTAACCGGGGAATAAAAAAATTGCAGATAAGTTGGAACACCGTTTACATATTCCTGTATGTATAGATCATCTTCATTCTTAATAACTTCCCTCTCGATCAATGTTTTTGCACCTTCTTCGAAACTTTCCTTATTCCAAGCTAGGAAATAGCCGCGACCGCCGGCTGCTCCGTGCAGTTTGACAATACAGAGTCTTTCAATATTCTCTTTTGATCCTATATATCTTGGTGTATCCAATAATGCATCCTGCATTAGTTTTTGTTTTAGCTTTCTATCTGCTTCCCATCTTATGATCCATTTGTTTCCAAAAAATGGCGTAGTAATCTTTTCGATCTCTTCTCTGCTCATATAAGCAATCATGCTTCCATGCGGAATGATGATCGAATTAGTTTCTCTGAGATGTTGTTGACATGTTTCATTTGAGATCTCATTAAATTTGTCAACAACTATCATATCGTCGATGAAGTTAAATCTTTTATACAGGCCAAGACGTCTTTTCTCACATATTAGCAATGTACGGAAGCCTTCGTCTTTCGCACCTTTTAATATCTGGAGTGAACAATGCGATCCGAGAGTGGCTATAGAATATTTTTTTTCCGTTTTTTTTACCAATATGCACATTCACTATACGAGGGTGATTAAAATACTTCGAAGGAATATTATTTTATATAGCCATATCCATCATAAACATATTAACATGGTCTATGCAGATAATATACATTTATACAATGATTATTGTAATTTTTACATATATTTTGATTATGACATTTACTATCATTGAATAAACTCTTCGATGATATAAAACAAGTTAAATGCCATTCGGTCATACATGGGTAAGAATAAAGATAAAGACTCAAACCAGTGATTGCCATAAATAGATAAGCAAAAAATGTCCATAATAATATTTTACTTTGAATCAAGCATTTGAGTTAGAAACGATATAAAAGATGATTTAAGAGAGACGTAGTTGAGATATTATTTGAAAATTCAAATCAATGGAACGTATTATTAAAGATTATGATCTTGACTTTTACGTTCTTCCACCCCCGGTTGAAGTTATAAATTCTGCAATTAGTTTGATCGCAAAAGCTATCCCTCCTACAACAGCCATACCGAGAAGCACTAGACGAAGGTGTGTAAGATAATCATCTTTGCTTGTCTTCTTAGCCAATTTCATTGTCTGAATGATTTGTATGACTTTACGCTGAACAAATGCCAAAAGATTCACTTGAAATTCTTGGATGCATTATTTGAACTTACTGGATTAAAGTCATTATAATTATACTATATAATAATGGTAATATTATATAGTTATGATAGCATAATTAAACTTTATAATAGTAAAAGGTGCTAAAGTATCATATTTAGATGACTATTGGATATATAATCACAGCCCTGAGTTATTCGGCAAAAGAGAAATCATTTTTTATATATTCTCTTAAAATGAGCAATGGTCAGTTGTTGTTCTTTATCTTGATAGTGTAGGCTGAACTGCATAAACTGGTTCCTTCTCTGTTCTCTGCATTTCGACAAATGTTTCGGTATTCTGAATTCCTTCAATTTTGCCAATTCTCTCGATTACTATATTGTGAAGCTCCTCCAGGGTTCGTGCGTTTATATTAACAATCATATCGAATCTGCCAGTTACCTCCGACAATGACCTAACTTCTGATATCTTTAATAATTCCGAATGAATTGGCTCTTTTAGTTTGGGATCTCTATTAATGCCTACAGTCGCTTTCACATTAATTCCTAGCATGCTTTCATTGATTATGACCGTAAATTTCTTTATGAGACTTCGTTTTCCAAGACGCTTTATTCTACTATAAAGCACAGATGCATTTACATTCAATTTTTTACTCAATTGAGGTACTGAAATACTTGCATCTTTAGTGAGTTCAGATAATATCCTCATATCCAATTCATCAAATCTTTGCAAATTTTATCCTATTTAGAGTTCGTGGCATAGATTAATAAATGTAGTTTTAAATATTCATTAATTAGGCAAAAGATCTCTAAACATCTACCATTAGTAGCTGATTCTATTTTATTATTATATTATTTTACTTCAGCAATAGAGGCAGGCGCTGAGAAATATAATAGAAATAGCAAATATTATATAATTTATAAAAGGATTATGAACAGATGTTCGGCAAAAGTCGAATAAAGCCAGGCGAATATGTTTTTGTGGTACAGGCAGATCAGAATTATAATAAACTTATCATCGGCATTGTCCTGGCTTTAAATGGAAGCAGAATCCATGTACGCGGCTCATACATTCGTCCCATAGGCTTAATTGAACGCGTCAAACGAGGGCACACAGGAGATAGACCGAAAGAAGTTCTTACTAACCCTGATCCTAACAATTGTATCTTTATGCTAATAGACAGAGTTGAAACAGGTAGCTTTAATCAAGAAATTGACCAGCAGACAAGCAGAATAATATGGATAAACGAAAAGCGTTTCTTTGTTTTGGATGGATGGATAAGAGAAAATCTTCCAGACATGTTTGCAGATGTACTAAGAGCAAATTCTGAGAAAGAACGTTTGCAAGCACGAACCATACTTTTGGACAAAATGAACTCATTATATGAAAAGGATCTTAAAGAGCATCTTTATGCTGTAGCGAGAAGTACGAAAGTACTATAGTTGTTTGAAAGTTTTATATTATGGTAATTAGAGAATCTTTTGAGCATGGAATATGTATATGCTGCTTTACTGTTGCATAAGTTAAAGCAAAATATAACAGAAGATAACATTGCGAATGTTATAAAGGCCACTGGAGTTGCGCCTGATGATGTTAGGGTAAAGGCTCTGGTCGCAGCATTAAGTGAAGTGAATATTGAAGAAGCCCTAAAGGCAGCACCAATTGCATCAGCCGCTGCTGTAGGAGCATCATCGTCTACGGCATCAACACCGCCGACAGCTGACGCAGCGCCAGGAGAAGAAGAGGAGAAGAAAGAGAAGAAAGAAGAAGAGGCACTGGAAGGACTCTCATCGCTTTTTGGATAGATCTTTCAGTAAACGATTTGTTAAATTTATAGTTTGTCATAATCATCGGTAATTATTATCAAGCAGAAATATTCTGAAAAATCATAAACATCCAATTATCTTAAAAGTAAAGCTTTTCTGTAAATCACTAAAATTAGTAAGGTTCGTATCCCCTTTTTTTTGCTTCATTTCCCACTGTCAGGGCTTTAGACTGAGCCATAGGAAGGATAAGTCCGATCGTATCTTTTGAGATGTACCCTGATTCAGAAGATAATGCTGTTGCTTTTTGATGAGCTTTTAGCAGCAATGGTACGATAGTTTCTGATGTAATATATCCTGCTTCCATTGCTAATGCAAGAGCTTCTTGAAATGACCTTGACATTTCATTATGGTATTCCTCCAAGTTTATTTTTAGATCGCTTTCTCTTAATACCAACCCTGCAGTAATAGCAAAGTTAAGAGTAATTCCTGCTTCAATAGGCTTAATATTGAGCTTGCTCATTAAAGAAGCAAGTTTTTGTGAGATTACCTCGCCTTGCCTAGCGATCACCGTGTCCCTGCTTACCCATATACTTCCCTGATCTATCTTTGTTGGAACATTTGCTTCTTTAAACTCCGAGAGAACCGGCCCTGGAGTTATCCCCGTATTGCCTGCAGGAATTGAGATTTGCTTGGACGCAATGTCTCCTCCCTTGGCTGGCAACAATACTTTATTCTGGTCAAAGATCAGATTTAATTTAAACGGACTAATTTGTGTAAATATTAACCCACACTGTCCTTCTAATTCTTTGCTTAGATTTTCTAATCCACGTACATCTTTTATTTTTTCGAATGCTCTTTGTGCAACCTTATTCTTGATTATTAAAATCTTTATATCATTTCTTAATTTTTTTCGAATCATCATTAACTGAGTGGCCCGAACTTTGGTCATCTTTGAAAGTGCAATAACATCATAATTTTTAGGGAGTTCTTGTAGTTCACTATACATTATACGTTTCTTTTTTGGATATCTTTTTTCCTCGGTTCTTAAAATCTCAGATACCATTCTATTATTCAGCCTTTTTTCTCTGGTCTTGCTCATCTTTCAATGTCGTCAGCTTAGCTGGCTTACCCATTGTAAACTTTATCAATGCATTCCGGATATTTTTTTCTCCTTGTGGAAGTTTTTTCTCGACAGCTGAGATTACAGCACTAGCATTTGTTGTAAGTTGATCGTCATCCATTTTTTCGTCACCAATCTTGGCAGATACATTTAACTGATTCTTTGATCTTACACGAATGGAACCTCTGAAACGAGTAGCAATAGCTTCTATCGGTGCTCCATATGGCAGTGGTGTTGGCATTTTTCCTTTCGGTCCCAAAAATTGTCCCAATGAGCGACCGACAGTTGCCATATACGCAGCATCAGACACAAAAAAATCATATGCTTTTACTAATTTGCGTGCTTCTCTCTTATTTGTGCCCAATCTGTCCAGTTCTTCTGGTTCTATCACCCTGTCAATTTCGGTTTTTCGAGCTCGTGTGCCCATGTCGCCAGAAGCAATAATGCAGATACTCGCTTTACGAGAAGGCTTATTTGGTAAATTTACCACCTCATTAAGACTAAAACCTTTTTTTACATCTATTTCTTTCAATACAAGTGTTAATTCAACTGATTGATTAAAATTGCGTTTAGTCGCTTCGTCTCGCGCAAGTTTTACTAGTTCTCCAAGTCGACTATCACGTACCATGTCAATACAAAACCTGAATAAATAGAAAGCCACTTAAAATCGTTTACAAATAGATAGAAAATACTATTTACATTAATCCTATAACAAATAACATAATATTAAAGATCTTAGAGTGGCGGGCCCGGTGGGCTTCGATCCCACGACTTCCGGCTCTCCTCAGGAGTTTAGAAGGCAGGCGCTCTATCCATGCTGAGCTACGAGCCCGCTTCGCAGAACTAGGCTACTATCTATGTTATTCGCAAATGGCTAGCATGGCTAGGAGAAAAGTTGAATTAGCCTGTATAAAATGTTTAGTCTTTGAAGTAAATATGTGAAGTCAAGCTTAGTGCATTTCATATCTTAATTTATGCTAGAAGGTCATATAGTAGTTTTGAAAAAATCGTATAAAAGACATTTAAATATAAAATTCATTATATTTAATAAAGTATAATAACAAGGTAACCGTAATTTCTGATAACCCATACTACAAAGTCGCGGATAGGAAGACCTTATATGATTATAGAATATAATTTCAAATATAATGATAAAATCGATAAAACGTATTTGCAAAGTAGAATGTATGATACGTCTACTAAAAAACAGCAGCTGCTGCTCCCAATCAAGATTACCAATGTATACTTTGAAATAATTAAACCGTCTATTGTATATCCTTACATGCTTTTCAGAAGAATATTGATAAAAGGGCAAGAAGCAGAAGGTTAAAAATAAATGATAAAGGAATCGTTAGTGTCAGATAAAACTAAAAATATTCAAGATATGCTAATTAAGGATGGTAAAACCATCGAAATCTCAATACTAATTGAAGATATCAAAGAGATTTATCGTAAATTAAATAAAACTAAAGCAATACTCCATGTTGCGAGTGATATCAAAGTCGGTAACACACCACATGAAGTAGTAGAAGAAACAAGAATGTACAGACTGCTACATTATCGGCCTCTATTCAGTAAAACTGCAAAAACACCAATAGTAGTTGTCTATGCTTTAATGAATAAGTCATATATCCTTGATTTGCAACCTGATAAAAGTTGGATTCGCAATTTATTAGCCCAAGGCTTTGATCTATACCTTATAGATTGGAAAGCACCAACAGAGGTAGACAAATTCGTTTCATTTGATGACTACGTCAACTGGTACATAGATGATTGTGTAGACCTTGTCAGAAGAAAGAATTCAGTCGACAAAGTAACTTTACATGGTTATTGCTTGGGGTCGACTATGTCTGTGATGTATACTGCTTTACATCAAGAGAAAATTAGGAATCTAGCTACCATCGCGCCAATAATTGATGCGGAAAAGGATACTACTGTCCTTAGTAATTTATCCAGACATTTCGATGCTAACAAAATGTTTGATTCTATTGGTAATTTACCCTATGAACATCTCTATGCATCGTTTTCGATCTTAAAACCATTCAAACAAGGAGTAAATAAATACTTTAACCTTGTTGAGAATATTGATAATGAGAATTTTGTTCATAACTTCCTTAGAATAGAGAAGTGGATTTATGATACACCGCCTATTGCAGGAGCAACGTTCAGGCAATGGATTGAAGACATACAACAGAAGAATCTTCTTGTCAACAATGAGATGAAATTAGGAAATGAGGTTATTGATCTATCAAAGATCGAGGTTCCGCTTCTCAATATAGTTGCAGAAGAGGATCATCTTGTATCTCCACAATGCAGTCTATCATTAAATGACTCTGTATCAAGTAGTGACAAAAGATTAATGCGCTTCCATACAGGTCATGTAGGTCTAATAGCCAGCAGCTATTCACAGAATAACGTTCTTCCAAAAGTTGGTCAATGGCTCAAAGCACGGTCACAATAGCCTGTTGAACTTGTTTGTTTGATTAACCCATAACCTACGACTAAGATAATAATTTTTACCAAATATTTAGGAGATTACTGCTCCTGGGCATTTTTTCGTTTTCTTTCTATTGGTATTACTATTACTTGAACCAAATCACCCTCTTCAATATTTAACGCTTGTCTCTCAGCTTCTGGGATAGAAATTCTGCCGCCAGTTTGAACATTTGTTTTGAACATTGCATAATAATATGATAAGCCCTGAAGCATAGACAAAAAGTTCTGCATGGTATCTTGCTGCATAGTAGAAAACTGTCTGACAAAGTCTCTCTGAACCTCGGTTCCTTTCTCCATTGCTTTTTTAAATGCATCAGCTGTATCATCCGCTCGAAGGATATCGCTCATTAAATGAATTAGTACTGTCATTTATTTAACGTTAGTGTTAAACTAATTATCTTAATCCCTAAGAAACTTTAATATTTCTCTATTGAATTCAATTGAATTTTCAACGTAAGGTGTATGTCCGCAATTACTCATTACCACAAGATTACTATGTGGTATTTCATTAATATATCCTTTCGAATATTGCAACGGAATCATTCTGTCATTATCACCCCATACCAGCAATGTTGGGGCAAGAATTTTCGATAGCCTACCGGGAAGTGCCGGCGAATCTCGAATTCCTAACAATGTTGACATAAATGCATATTTGGCATTTGGAAGTCTCATCCTGTTCACAAAATCCTTGATGGTATCTTCTGTAACAACACTAGGGTCATAAGCCATATCGGTAAATGCTCTAAGTGCATTTTCATAAGTGGGGTATAATGCAGCCATAATATATTGATCAAGATGATGGGTAGATGACTTCATCATTCCTGCCGGAGCAGCTAAAATTAATTTTTCTATTCTGTCAGTGTATCTAATTGCAAATTCCGTTGCTAAATGTCCTCCAAATGAAGAGCCAATTATATTCAATTTATTTATGTTTAGATTTTCTAAAAAATCTTTGAAGAACTTGATAAAAAAATCCATTGTGTATTCTACTGTAGGTTTATCACTGTATCCAAAACCAATAATATCAGGAACTATTACTCTAAAATGTTCAGTTAAACCTGGTAGAACAGGTAACCATCTTTCAGCGGAAGCTCCTATTCCATGAAGAAGAATGAGATCCTTATGATCATTATCTAATTCCTTAATTATCTTATTATAATCAAAATATCGTATTCCATAACCATCAACATAGGTCATTCTCATAGGAATATTTTGATATGCCAAACTGGCTCCACGACTACAGTAATTAACTGTACCTGATTTAATATGTTATCATTTAAGTTAGTGCAAGGAGCCTATAGTTATTGAAACTATATATTATTGAGTGACTCTTTTTTGACAGCTCTCTAGGTCTTCAATTTGTGATGGAATCTCAAGTAAATAGATGTCTATCTTTAACCTTTCACAAGAAAACTAAGTATAGGTAATTTCAAAAATATAGTATTTGAAACAGCAAATTTGTTAATCATGAATGAATTCAATATAAAGAACCAGTGTATCAAGTATATTAAGAATTACGCAAACTACCATACATGTTGTCATTTGCTTTAATCTTTTTGTTAATTATTATAATAATAATGACTAAGTCTATTAAGTTAAGAGCCGTATAGATAGACATATTCATATACAAGATAAACAATGAGCATGGACATCTATAATGAGCAAAGTCAAAGATATTTCAATTATGATAATAGAAAAAGAGATATCTTTAGGCCAAGATGTCCATGGCAGCATAAATGTTAATTATCATGGACGTTATGATAGTATAGTAATTAATTCACAGATACAAAATTCAAATGATGTTTTCAGCTATACTAATATCAATGGAAAAAAGATAAACCATCCTTACGCAAGACTGTCTGTATTTAGAAATGATATCGGTGAAAAAAAAACTCTAGAATTCACTGCTAATACGAAACACGTACCACCAATGGATTCTTCAAATGTAAAATTCAGGGTTACAATTATTCAAGAACATAAGGAAGTTGCCAGTGATATAGCTAGTATAAAAATAGTGAAAAGCTAACTGAAGTTCTCTACAATTTCAACCTTACCTGTCATCCATGGATGGGGCTCACAATGGTACGGAAACTCTCCTTCTTCTGTAAACGTGAATTCAAATGTCTGGCCCGGTGGAATTAAGCCTATTGTTTCCATTGAATCGAATTTACCGTTAAGTTTATCGTTAAAGTCAGTATCAGTAGTGACACTGTGCGCGGTTGTATCGGTGTTTGTCCAGACAATTTTGTTATCGATACCTAATCTACCACGCGCATCCTTTGGAACGAAATTCTCTGGGTTAGATGGTAGCGCCGAACCTTCTGCAACGGAAACCTGAACTGCATTAGGCGGACTGGCTATCTCTTCTGGAACACGAGGTTTTGCGTTTGCCTCAGGCAAATAAACGAATTGATAATAGCCAAGACTTACGCCTACTGCAATGATAAAGGCAATCATGCTAATACCAGCTGCATGATTTTCAGTAACTTTCTCCATTAGATCAAGCCAATGTATTCAATTTTTGACATATAAAGGTTATTTATTGGCTCGTTGCATTAATATCTGAATATTTTATATTTGAAATGTGATAACAAATGTGATAACTATAGTACCTTATTTACATGAAGATTTAAAAAGCAATTATCGAGTATTAACTGGACATAAATTAATGGTTTTATTATTATTCTTCTTACAATGTGTTATATTCTAACTTTCGACTATTTTTTGGGCAATTCTGTAGCAGATTTTTCTGCCACGACATTCTGTGTGTTGTCAGTTTTTGAGTTGGACAGAACAGATGTGCTTGCTGGCGTAGTAGTAGTAGTTGTTGTTTTTTGAGATGTCTGCGTAGCGACTTGTGTTCCTGAAGATTTTTGAATTGGTGGAGCAGGCAAGGGCTCATTAGTAGGCTTGGGTATTGAGGGTGCAGGCTTAGGAGAAGGAATAGGTACAGGCTTTGCAGGCGAGGGAAAAGTTGTCTGTTTGGGAGGAGGAGCCTTAGCCATCGCTGAACCATGTCTATAGATATGAAACATTCCTGCAAAAACAAGCATTATGATACCGATTATAAATAAAGAGTAGTTTTTCATTCCATTAAGAACAGCATAATATGCAGATATGTTTAGATAAACCTGAAATGCTAACAATACAACAAATAGTATGTAAATCCATTTTTTTGGAAGATTAATAGCAGTCTTTCCTCCTGCTTTCTTAGGCTGTAACTTTGCATTAGCCTCTGCATTCTTTGCTAGTTTTATCATCATATAGGTAAATCCAAATGAAAGTGGTACTAGCAATAACATTACTAGGTAAAAGAAAATAGGATCAATAACCAATCTCTCCAACAAAGACTTTGTTCTGTCGGGATTAATATAGAATCCCCAATAAGTAGTAACGATGATTTGTGCAAGGCTTGTTATACCTACAGCAGTGATAAGCGGCCTATCCTTCCAAGAAAATTTCTTGTATTTGTCAACAAAAGGAATAACAAGAAGTGCAAAGATAAACAGACCAGGCCATGCAACACCAGTTACAAATTTATCAAATTGTGTTCGCAGGAACGCATATAGTCCAGTTAAATACCACTCTGGTACTGTAATCCCGGGCGGCACACTTGGATCGAATTTTAGACCCATGTCTACAGGAAATACACCGCCTGTCAGCATGATGGCTCCTGTAACTGCCATTACCATAGGCACATCGAAGACAAGAAATCTAGGGAAATGGACAACCATTAGGCCTAGCAGAGCAATAGGCAGGAAAAAGACATGGAATGCATAGAATCGCAATACGAAATCATGGAAGCCAGAACCAAAAAATGCGTCTCTCATTTGAGGACCTAATATAGGTATCGAATTAGTTAGAGAAGCAGCGATAGAGATAGCTAGTTCTGCACGTTCACTAAAAATAATATCATAGCCGGTAAAAGCTTCAAGGATCGTAAGAACGCCTAGGATAACACCTGTTACCCATAGAATTTCATTTCTTATCTTATATCTCCCACTAAAGTATTGATAGTACATATGAAGAATTGCCACCATAACCATCGCATTAGAAGCATGATAATGAATATTACGAATGTGGAATCCATATGGTATTGTATCATTAATGTTTTGGACACTATCCCAAGCTCTATCCAGAATTGGTTCATACCAAAGCATTAGTAGAGCGCCAGTAATGCCTAGTATAATGAAAATGACGAAGGTAAGCATACCAAGGAACCCAAGGGGGCTTACGAATCTAGCTGGAAATGTAAATTTCAGCCCCATAAATATAGTACGGTCTACCCCAGCGTAAACCCATCTAAAGAATTTGACTAAACTGTTTTCTCTATGTAATGAAACGACCAAATCCTACTATCCCATTCCCATTTACGCTCCAATTTGGAGGTTTTATCCATATATTTCCATCGTTGTCAACTTCTAAATCAAGTACTGGAAGTACATTTGATGGAGGTGATTGTAATGAAGCAGGTCCTGCAAATGCCATCCCGGTCAATGGATCATACATACTGCCATGGCATGGGCATTCCCCCCTTTTTCTTCCGTCTTCCGGCCAGTACTTCCAAAGACACCACAGATGCAAGCAAACCATGCTATAAACTCTGAAAGCCGAAGCATCATTTTTCTTCCCACCAAGCTCTTCGGGTAACCTTATGAATTGCCAAGTGCGAAAAGACTCTTTGTTTAACGTCTCATCTTCTTCTGATCTTGGATAAATAATTGCTTCTGAATGATTAACCTGAAAAGTTTTGACATTTGCTTGTGATCCATCTGGAAGCTGGACTTTAGCTCTTTCTGATACATTGGCTGCAGGATTAGGTAGAAATTTGCCCCAATCTACGAATGGCGCAAATGTCATAATAGTACCTGCAGCTGCCATTAGCTTTAGAAAGTCACGCCGCGATACCTTGCCTCCGGAGTTTGGAGGGGCTTGCTGCGTCATATAAACAAACTGTTCAAAAAATATCTTATAAACTTTTGTCTCATACATCGTTCAGCCTTCGATAGAGGAACAAGCCTATAGTCGATTTTCTTGCATTTATGAAATAGATATTTACGTTTCTAAAGAAATTTCTTGTGTAGACTAGGTCTTTAGAGAAATGATCGATTTATTTGTAGATCAATATTATAGATGACTACTTTGTAAGACGGATTCTTGCAATTCCATTAAGATAATGAATATATTCAATAGTTGGTTTGACGGCAGTTGTGGGTAATTTTGCTAACATATCATAGTTTCTTGATCCTCTTGCAAGTATCCTTACATTCCCTGTATCAGGTTCAAAAGTAGCATTAATATCTGAAGCATCAGAAACTCCATGAATTTCAGCTATAATTTCATAAAAATCTGGACCCTCGATGACTTCAGGAGAAGCCTGTGGAATGGGTTCTTGTATTCTTGGTCTTTGTTTCCCTTTTAATTGACTATCTATTTTTGACAGTGGCGTTATTATATTTTTTCCTAAGAAGAACATCTTCCACAGATAGCCAATTCCTACACCTGACACGAATCCACCTATGTGTGCAACATAAGCAACACCGCCAAAAGGATCTATCAGACCGAAGATCACTTGTAAAATAAACCAAATTGGAATATAAGCTAATGCAGGTATGCGAACGGTAGTTATAAAGAAAGCTACTATGACGGTAAAAATTTTAGCTCTTGGAAACATGACAAGATATGCACCCATAACACCAGAAATAGCGCCAGATGCTCCCACAGCAGGTACCATGCCTCCTCCTGCGCTAACGGCAAAGATGCTATGAATGACTGCAGCAGTAGCTCCCCACACAATATATGTCAGTAAATATTTCATATGCCCAAATCTATCTTCAATATTATCACCAAACACGAACAAAAATACCATATTTCCTATTAAATGAGGTATTCCGCCATGCAAAAACATTGATGTTAAAATCGAAAGTAGATCACCGTTTAGAATGCGTATTGGTATAGCACCATAATTAGTAAATATCTCTGCAACTGCTTGTTGGTCAGAGAAATATCCTGTCGCTATTACCTCCCACACAAACACAATGACATTGATCGCGATCAGACTATAATTTACATATGGCCTGCCATGGATCCTTTCAGTGTCATCATGAATGGGAAACATTTTATTATTTCATTTCTGTTAGAGAGATATATATACAAAGATAGTTTTGTGTATATCCTCTCTAGAATCCACCAAAAGGATTTGAAGATGGCATATCGTCGCCTTTTTCATTATGTGCTTTTCTTACATGTCTCTTCATTCTCTCTTTGTCATCAAACTTCAAATTACAATATTCACACTTGAAGCTTTTTTGATCCTCATTTTTCTTTCTTCCAAATATACCCATAAGCAAGGATAATGTACTAGGGAATTAATATTATTATATATTTTTAATCCTATGTAATTTGAACTATTCACTTACACCGAGTATAAGGTGCCAGTTGGGAAATATTTTATTGAATGTTTGACTAGTTCTTCCCTTTTTATTCGATATTTTACATATCTGCAAAAGATAACAGAGTATGTGATTTGATTAATGCTCATCATTCCATAACTATCATTGTCAGAGTTGACTTGACACCATTGAGCTTTCTTAGCTTCCACGTAATCGTTTCCTTGACCTTTTCCATAATATCTGCTTCAACCTGAGCAACAATATCATAAACTCCATAGACTTGATATACCTCTTTTACACCTTCAATTTTTTTTAGTTCGTTAACAATTGAATCTTCGCTCCCTAACTCAGCATTCATCAAAACAAAGGCTTTTGGCATGATAGTTTATTGTAAAGTCAATATAAAAACATAATGAGAATTCGTCAATTTCTTTTATCTTGTGGACTTATTTTTGGAAGAAAATTTTACAGACTTATTCTCGCATCATACGTTCTAATCGTGACTATTAAAAAACTATCGTAAATCAGCGAACATTCTAATGCAATAGAATACTGAATAAATGTGAGCCATATTAATTGATGCTAATTTCACTTATCGCATCGTACAAACTGAATAATCCAATGAAGAAAATATATTGATCCATTACAACGATAGAAAATATTGAACAAAGAATTGGTTCATTATTAAGGACTAAGTACATGGCTCTAGAAAGTGAACTGATATATGGTTGCGGTTATTCTCAGACAGAAACACTAGAAATATCTACGTATCAATGACATAGTATTACCAGACTATTTCAACCTATATTTCTGGTCTTAATTTACCTTCATCAAATGTGGTCGCTTTTTCCCACTGATAGAAAAAAAAATCTTCGCACCAGTCATGAAATTCATTATCTTCACTATAAAACATTATATTTAGATCCGGCTCTCCTTTAAGATTAGGAAAGAGAACACATGATTGTTTTTCGTTAAAAATTGTCATTATCTTAACTTCGTCAATCATCCTTCTCTCCACTAAACCTCTAGCAATTAAATTGCGCCACCCAATTTTTTCTAACATTTGACTTCTTCCCTTGGGTATTACCACATTGCTAGCGAATATATAGGAAAATTTTACCCCTATCTGTACTCTGTTGCTTACCGTTTCTATTAAATCAAGAGGGACCTGAGCCATAATTTCCTTGATATATTCATTGGACTCTCCATAGAGTGTCTTCCAACGTTGCAGAATTGCCATGACTCCATGAACAATTTCGCAATTATGTAGAGAACCTATCCTTTGTATAAACTTCCGTGGGAGTTCTCCCAAGCTATGTTCAAGAAAATATTCTCTTTGGTTATATAGAAAATCATAGCTAGGAATAAGTGAGACAATTGTAATGCCATATGGCGTTAGGATTAGATCTCCTTCACTATCCTTCAATACCAGACCAGAATCTATTAAACGTGTCATATTTCTGTGTGCCTCCTGCATTGTAGCATCAAGTTCTGCCGCAAGTTGAGATAATCGATACTGTTTCTGGGTCAGCTTCATTAAGATAGATAACCTTAGGTCACCTGCAAGTTCGAAGAAAAGAGAGCCAGCTCCTTCTTCCGACTGTTCGGACATTTAACTGACATTCCGCATATCTTAAATTTAAATTTAAACTTGTCAAAATGAGTGGTAATTATTATCAAGACTTCTGAAGTGCAATATAGATTAAATTAATTCGTATTGATGCAATTGTTATATAGTATAGTGGAAGCAGGATTCTAGACTTTTCGAGCTTTTAATAACCAGTTAGTGTTGGTATAATAGCTATTTGTACGTAACTATCATCTAATAAATAAAGTTTAAAATACATCAACGTTTACCGAGCCAATTTTTGGCTAGTAGAATTATTTCCATCTTTATTATTATATCCTTAAGGCTAAGGCATTACCCTTGACATTGTCCTTGGAAAGAGAACAGTCTCCTTAATATCCTCTACATCTATAATCCACCTCATTAAACGCTCTATTCCTAGTCCGAATCCTCCATGTGGAACAGATCCATATTTTCTCAGTTCTAAATACCATTTATACGCATGTGGATTCAACCCTTCCTTTTCTATTCTCTTCGTAATGGAAGTAATATTTTCTTCTCTTAATCCACCACTAATAATTTCTCCAAAACCGCTAGGAGCAAGCATATCTGCAGCAAGTCCTATACCCTTATTGTGAGGGTCTTCCTTTACATAAAATGGTTTTACTTGAATTGGATAGCCTATTATAAAAATAGGTTTTTCATAGTTTCTTGTTAATTCACGTTCAGATTCAATATTAAGATCATCTCCCTTTCTTATACCACGCCTTTTTCCATTTTCTTCTATTATACTAAATCCCTTGGATTGTAAAATTTCAATTGCTTCTTCATATTGTATTCTGTCGAATGGTAATTTTACTTTTTTTAGATGGCTAACATCTCTTTTCAGCAGAGCGAACTCTGTTATTCTTTCTTCCACTGTCTTTTTTATAATATATGAGATCAATTGCTCTTGTATATTCAATATATCTTCTAGGTTAACCCACGGCGCTTCAGCTTCAAGATGTGAAAATTCTGCAAGATGCCTAATAGTTCTTGATTTTTCTGCTCTAAATGAAGGAGTAAGACTCCAGACACGACCCAGACTGAATATCATTGCTTCAAGGTATAATTGTGCACTTTGTGAAAGATATGCCTCCTCATCAAAATATTTTATTTTGAATAGAGTTGATCCACCTTCAACTGCGTCTTTAACAATAATTGGAGGGGTTACTTCCATCCAATCATTTTCGATAAACCATTGACGTGCATGTCTTAAGATTGAAACCCTAATCTTTGCTATTGCTATCATGCGTCTCATTCGAAGAGACAGATGTCTATAATCTAATAATAATTCTGAGCTTTTGTATTCACCTATTGGAAAATCGAGCTCTGCTATATGAAAAATTTTTAAGTCTTTTCCTTTGATTTCATATCCACCTTCTGGAGCTCTGCTATCTTGCCGCACGACACCATTGATTTCTATAGATGACTCTATAGTTAGCTTTGTCACTTTTTCACTCGGAAATATACTCTGAATTATCCCGCCGCGATCATCACGGATCAAGACAAAAGTGTTTTCCTTTTGCTTTCTTAGGCGATATACCCATCCTCTTATAGTGACTTCCTTTCCAAGATAATCAATTGACTTTATATCATCTGCTCTAACATACATAACTGAGTAGCCGCCTGCTAATGGTTCTTAAGTTTATCATATTATCTTCTATTCAAATTAAAATAGTAAAATATAATACAGCTTAAAGAACAATTACCAATTCTAGCCTCATGTCTTACGATCAATTAGTTTATGAGCAAATATACATAGAGAGGATAATATTAATATATATCGAAAAGTTTGAATCAAAAAATAATTCTCTTCGTTACATATAACAAAATAATGCATCATAGATGTTTATTGAATTCTTATTATCATATTAATAACTCTAAGCAGAAGTTCTGAGCCACCAGATAGGCTACGCTTAATATCTATTGTATCAGGAGCCTTAATCGATGAGTCTTATAAATAACTTGGATATAAATGAGACGGAACCACAGAGATAATACTGAGGCTTTACATTATAAAAAGGCAAATTTATACCTGACTACACATTAAAAGAGATAACCTGCCTTTAGCTATATTCAAAACGCCACATTGATCTTGACTATCTCAGAAATATATTCGAATATATACAATTAGAATCATTCTGGTACAGAATCAGACACCAGATTTCCATTTTCAATTTTCAGAAAAAGGAATCGGTTGTCTTTGAATATAAGGGTGATTTCGTTCTTTTTTTCTTCTACGTCTAAAAGTTCCTGTCCTTTTATTCCATCGAACTTTGCCATATGAAGATGTGACGAATACTTGTATTTAGACTATGCCATTATTATAGCTTCTAAATCCTATGCAAGGATTTAAAGAGGTTTATGAAAGATTGAAGTGAATATCAATTTCCAAAAGTAATAGTCTTATTATATCTATAAAATTAAAAAACTATTGTAGAGTAAACCATACTAAATATACTCCTCAAAAGGAAAATACCTTATTCAAAACATTTCCTTATGCCATTTTCGTATTATCAATGAATTAACTAATAATAGTTGGTATCTGTCTATTCCATTCATAATGCATTCGAAAATATATAATCAACTAGTATTTTAATGAATTTGATAAGTTACATCTCCAACTTATATTCATGTGCATGCAACAAAGAAGCCATCATATGCATAATTTTATGCAATTGAATTTAAATATACACCAGGTAAACCACTGAGAATAAGCTGTCTAAAATATCAAAGACAATATGGGACTCATTTCATAAACAATAATTATTCTGGTGTTTCATCGTTGAATAGACTAATTTACTATTCGCATCTAATATCCACAGTATTTGATCTTCCCTTTATATTAGTAGAATTTGTGTAGTAGTGTTTTCCCCATGAAACTTTAATATCTATTGATAATTTGTGACTTCCACGCTTTAAGTTATCACAGTTTAATTCTATCAATTTATTGATGTCAAATAATAATGACTTTGCTTCATCAACTGTTATAGGATAAAATGGCGTATCATCTTTGATAATTGAAATCCATATTCTATAAGGAATCTTCGGACTACGAGTCCAGAAAAGTGTTGCCTTCCTGACAAACTTGTTTTGTAGAATTACCTTTCTTCCTGCTTTCAAACTGATTTCGATGGTGATTCTAAGCAAATTATCATGTTTATTATATGCTCTTTCCCAGTTTTTTTGATTAAAAATCTCTCTTATATTTCCGATTATTTTAAAACTTAAACTTAATGACAATGATTCACCTTCTTTTACCTTATCTTGCGACAAGCTTAATTTTGCATCCGAAACTATACTCTCCTGATTTTCCAATGAAAATTCTTACATGGTATCATTTATATCCTCAATAAGTAGTTGTCTGCATAATGCTTGCGGAAATTATAGATATCAAGGATAATCAACTAGAGTTGAAACTTCAAGAGGAAGATATTTCAATTATGTATATCATACAGCATGAACTTTTGAAAGAAAGAAGCGTTGAATTTGCAGGAGTAACACTTCAGCATCCACTTATAAAAGATTATGTTGTTAGAATCATAACTAAGAAAAAAGATCCAATTGAAGCAATTCGGGAAGCATCTGTTTCTGCTTCAGAGCATATTAAGGAACTTACTAGTACGTTGAAGACAGCATTGAAAAAGTAGAGGAGTGGTTTGCATACGTGAAGTTCTGTCCTAAATGCGAAACACGAATGCGGCCAAAGATAGAAGAAGGCATTGCTCTTTGTCCAAAATGTGGTTTTTCAATAGACAAAGAAAAAGAGAAGATATACGCTAAGGAAAACACAATATCATCAACGGAGAATACAGAGAATTCACTTAAAGTTATCGATAGCGATAAGAGTCCAGATATATTACCTACAACAACTATTGAATGCCCAAAATGTAAAAATAATAATGCATTTTGGTGGATGTTACAGACAAGATCTGCTGATGAAGCTACTACACAATTTTACCGATGCACAAAATGCAGTCATACATGGAGAAATTATTCTTAACAAACAACCCTTTGAATTTATTTCGGATATTTGTTACCTAATGAATAATCTAAAAATACTTATCATCTCTAATGAGACACTGTTAGTTTTATAGAAAAATGCCTTTTATTATATAGATGCAGTAAAAGATAAGATATTGCTTTGTGAAATAAAAAAAGAGAATATAAAAGAGCAATCAGCGCTCTATAATATCACTCATGATAATGTTCAACCGAATCTACTGTAGGCTGAATCTCACTCTCCTTTTTGACAACTTCAAGTATTTTCTTCCATATGTGTTTTTCAAATTCATGGGCCATTATTCCACCAACAGCAACTCCTCCTGCTAGACATAGTGGTCCTCCTACTATTAATCCGACTGCTCCAGGCCATAAAAGACTTCCAAACCATGCACCTGAGGCAACTTCAACAGCGTAATCATTAGGAGACCCTGTTATGGATATATGAATTTCTCGTAATGAACCAGCCCAAACTTTCAACGAGTTATTCATAGCGACAATACTACGTAGAGGCAGTTCATTCAAAGTTCCTTTGTACTCTGAAATAATCTGCAATTCTTTTTGATCTTGAAACTCTTTCTTTATGCTATTATATAGACTATCAAGGTTGGTATTCAGACCTCTGTAATGCTGCACTTTTGCCAAAGGCATTTGGATGAGCTCTTCTATATAAGAAATTATATACCACAACAAAAATATGCATAGCATGAAAATGCCTTTTTATATCAAAGCGTGAACGAAAATCAAATTAAAATACGATATAAAATATGATACAACGAAATAACATCTTATTACTATATCTCTTTTTATGTCTTGTGTCTTATTCCATTTTCTATATTTGTCGATCACTATCATTACTTTAGACAGAAATCTATAACAAAAATAAGTGATGCAAATCATAACGATTAAAGTATTATCCAAACACGATGATATTGTAATAACAAATAACAAAGTGAAAGTCTAGGATTTGCAAAGGCTATTGCATGAAGTGTAAGCTACAACACAGAAGGTATAAGGCACCGTTATTCTGTCAGTATATGTACTATATCGCAGACTCTTGTCTATTTCCGGTTGTTAGATCTACTGCTGCCATATCTATATATAGTCCGCTGATTTCATTGATGTTTCTAAACTTTATGCTGCAAGTAGTATTTTAAAGATCTCTCTGGGCATAGACAATTTGGTTTTAGTTATCTATTTGTCTATCTTTTTCTCTTAAAATAACTTTTTGCAACTATTGACTGTATGTAGACTGTTAATCTAAGAGATGAATTAATCTATTATTCGTAGGTTCTCATCTCAATAAGGAATATTTCTTAAATGATCATTTTAAAGACCGCTCATTACAATAGATCAAAATAGTTCAATAAGATATTCAAACTAAGCCGTACAATTGAAGTCTATTTGTAGACTATCGGTAGTTTATCTTGACAGAGAAAAGTAGTCGACATAATATAGTTGCCATGTCTGGAGCAACCACAATAAAAAGCATATAGTAAAAGTCTTACCATGTATTTACTTATTAATAGAGCATAGAGAGATAATTGATAGAATCGATGACTATATGTGCAGAGCTATAATTCTACAGAAAAACAAAAAAAGGTATACTTTGCCTTAAAATTAATGAAATGAAAATAGGTTTGTTTGTAAAGAAGAGAATGAAAAAAATAGTATTGGAAGCACTCTCCATATCGCAATTCATTCCAAGGATTTATTTATCCAGACGTTAAATTGACAGTATGACAAAGAAATCATCCCGTTCTATCAGTAAATCTATTGATGATATAGAGAGAATGTCCTCTGATTTCCAATGCTTTGTATGTGGAGCTATATTCACTACCCATGAGGATAGAAAACAACATCAAGAAAAGGAAGGACGTAGCCAAAATACATGATAATATTACATAGCAAGAAATGAAAATTGCAAATCAAGACAAATTACAAAGTCATAAACACTGCATATGATGATTTTAAAAGAGAGATTATATCTAACTAACCAATTGAAAGTAATCTTATTTATATAGAAAGGAATAGTCTTGGGTATCAGCAACTTGTTGACTAGTGACTATGAAGGAGCAAATATAGATGATGTAATTTCTTTACCATACTTATCAAGGCTATCTATCGGTATATGTACAATTAATCATGTAACACGGCTTACACCCACACTATCTTGGTCAGTTATGGGAGGCCTATATGCGTTACATGTGTCTCATGTTATTCTTATTGGAGCTATCTGCATTTTCTCAGCATATCCTTCAGAAAACTCACGGAGGTGCTTGAAGTTGTATTGGAACTTCAAAGCGCCGTGAATATCTATTAACAGTTACTAAAATCTGGTCACGTACATGTTTTTTATGAACTTGTGATGAGATCTGGGAAGGATCGCTTATTCTCTTGCCATCAATTTCTTCAATTATGTCGCCTTTTCTTATTCCCGCATAGTCAGCTGGACTATAAGCCTCCACTTGTGCTACAAGAGCCCCCTCATTTGTAGGCAAGCCGTAGTATTCTGCTAATTGACTTGTTATCTTTATAAATGCAATCCCAATCCATGGTCTGGCAATAACTCGTCCATTTTCTATTAGATCACTCATTATAGATTTAGCAGTATTGATTGGCACTGCAAATCCAATACCATGAGCATATGGCATTTTAGCAGTATTGACTGCTATAACCTCACCATTCGTATTCACAAGTGGTCCGCCAGAGTTACCTGGATTTATTGCTGCATCAGTTTGGATCAGTTCAAGTATTCCACTTTCAAATTGTATGTTTCTGCACAATGAACTAACTATTCCAGCGGTGACAGTTGGCCCGCCTGCCAAGCCGAAAGGATTGCCTATTGCAATCACTATTTGTCCTATTTTCAAATTATCTGAATTTCCTAATTGAGCATGAGGAAGATTATTATTGTCAGAGAAACGGTCTACTTTGACTACGGCCAAATCTGTTATTTCATCTTTTCCAATTACTTTTCCATTTAACACTCTTCCATCAGTTAGCGTGATCTTTAATCGATGTGCACCATCGACTACATGATTATTAGTAAGAATATGTCCATTCTCATCGATTATTACACCAGAACCGACTCCTTCAATTGGAAATACCCGGAATAGTTGATCTTGGACCATCCTTACACTGGCAATATTTACAGTGCTTTTACTAATTTTTTCTACTGCATCAGTAATTAGATCTCCACTAACAGGAATCACTTTATCAACAATCTCCTCCTCTCTTCTTGTGATCAAAAGTGATATATCTTGAGAAATGCTCCTCAAAAATGCTTTTTCGTTGTCTATTCTTCTGTTCTGTTTTATTCACATAAACTATATTGCATAATTATAATAAGTTGATTAGGTTTCCTAAGACTTGGTCACACCAAAGAACATATAGAGCATACTATTATTATTAAGATTAAAGTTAATTAACGCCATATTGAAATTGGCAAGAGAATAGGGATAGCTAATGAATCTCTTATTTAAAGACGATGAACATGAGTTGTAAGAGATCGACTATGGGAGTGGCCTTGCTCTAAGTGTAGTGCATTTGTGAGAATAGATCTATTAGCTGTAAAGCATTAGGAGCCGCTAAAAAAGATTTTCTAACAAATTCTAACAAATACAAATCTTGTAAAAGATTCACTTTTGTAAAACTATGGATTTTCCTGCATGAGTCCATTCAAATCAATAATGTATATTAAGCTGGACTATTCGTTATTTCAAAGGCCAAGGCAGATGTAAAAGAATACCTTCCATTAAACGCACACACTTTCAGTGATCCAATCACATACGTCAAATGAATTAAATATCTCAAATTAGAAATAGAGAATACTTTATTGGACGCTACACAGAATCTTAAACAAGATCATATCACGGTACGAAGATTAAGAGATATAGCTCAGATATGTTCTAATAAGCTTTATGCTAATGAAAATATTCCAATTGAAGATATTAAAATCATTTCGGTGATAATTGAAGAATTTGTTGACAGGTTCCATCATGGAAAAGAAGAACAAGCATATTTTCCAGAAACTAAAGATAAGGATAGTTTTTCAGAAGACATTCGCAAGTTTACGATAGAACATGAGCTTGGAAGAAGAATTGCAAAAATGCTTCTATATCAACTGCAGACATGGAATCAAGGAATTGATCATAGAGAACCAATTGCAAGATTCTTAAAATCATATGCAATTTTCATAACTGATCATACATATAAAGAAGATAGATTTTTTGATTTAATTGAAAATAAAAAAAGTTTATCAAATGAAGAAAATGAAAGATTAATGAAGCATTATGAAAGTTGTAGAAATCAAGTCGGAGGTAAGAAAAGAATGGAGCAAATGATGAAATTAATTGAATATTTAGAAGAAAGGAAGTGGATGCATAGCTGACAATGTAAAAGAACGATATCTTAATGTTCTTTTCGACCTCTCAATTATGTTACATATAATATAGACACATTCGTCTTAATTATTATACTCTCTTTTACTGTCCTAAATAACTATTGATAATTATATTATGGCTCAAATTCTTGCAATATTCATTCACCACATTCGATGTATAAGAAAGGTCGTCATTTCAATACTATTTACCATGCATAGATAGGCCTTTTTTTCGTTGGATAGGCGTCAGACACCCGTCATTTGATGGTCAGATAATCGTCAGATGATCGTCGAAATGCCGTCAGATATCTCTTATGGTAATTTTGCTGAGAGGACATTTGCATTTAATCAATAGTCATCTTCTATCATCTTGAATCTTGCAAAATTATATCAATTACAAAATCGTAAGTTAAAAGAACTATTAGACCCTGGTCGTAAAGAGTTTTTGAATTTAGCCGGCTGCTAACTATTAAAATATTTCCATTATGGAGTATAGAGTATGACTGTGTCCACATTTGAACATCGATAATGTATGTCTGCTGATGTCTCTATACAATGGTTGGATTAAATCTGGAATAGCAGTGGGCATATTTTCATATCTCCTATCTTTGTCTGTGCTTCAATGTTGAATTTACAAATATTTGTAGATTTAATATCTTTTAGTGTTGTTGCCCATCTCCGGAAGACTCTCTCCACTATTGATTATGTCGTAGTTCATCTGATAGAAATGTATGGCGACCACAGAAAATATCATCCTAAAACCTCTAAATCTTCGTTTTGCCTGTCTTAGGATTCCGAACTCTATTCAGGCAGATACTTATCAGCTAGTCGGGCTTCTCTGCAAGACTAGAGAACAACAATCCTTCCTTCCTCACTCTATGTAGAAATAGTGTATGGACAATAAATGCAGTTGTCAATTTTTTATTATTTTTAGTAATAGATCGCTTTTGCACCTTAGCATATTATCCGTTCTTGCACATCCTAAAAAGATAACTGTTCGGATCGTTTTCAGTATAATCTACTATGCTTTGCAATACATTGTATGCCCAGCTCTTAAATGTCATCCCATTTTCATAATAGTGATATAACAGATTTAGCACAGACCTGATTGCTATGTAGTTGGATCGCTTTGTTATCGATGTCCTTCCTTATATTTGAGCGTCCATTTTTCTTTGTTTATTCTGATGCCAAACTTGTTAAATTAGCTCTTTTCTTGCTATAGCGCCACGATTTATGCAGATGGATTGGTGGTTCATCAGCAGCAATAAGATGAAAAAGATAAGGGGAAGGTATGTAGCAAGCAGATGAAAAGTTATAGGACTAAGTGGAAAATCACATGATACACCATATAACAAAAGGATATTTTTTTGTTTTATCGGGATCGTCTATACACAACAGCATCTGAAATATGGATGCTATAATCAATAATGATATGATAAAAAAGACTCACCAAAAAGAAGAGTAATAGATGTATCTAAAGAAACAGTATTTGCTTTTGTTCCTATAATAGGAACTATACCTAAAGGCAGCAGCTATTCTAGCATAAAAGATACATAGCTCTAATAAACAGAAGTATATCGAATATAGGAATAAAGAACCAATATTAGCATAGATCACAATGGTAGAAGACATAGTAATGATAGTTGTCAAAAACAGAGAATGTGTATGTAATAGATATTTGAAATTCGCGCATACAAGTTCTTATCACGTTCTTTTAATTGTAGATATAAAGAATGTAAGAAAAAAATTATTTCTCATTCTAGTTTATATGCTTGCCAAAGGTTGTCTTTCAGCTCTCAACTGTGCTCTCATCGAGCCAGGAGCATCACTGCTGATACTAGCACTAAGGCCACCTATTGATCTAACATTACCAAACTCTCTTACCTTTGGTTTGCCATCAGGTCCAATTGTAACTGAATAACCATAAACTAATGGCCCTATCTCTCTTATCTTGCCACCTTCAGCTGTTTCATATTCTCTTACTAATTCTTTGGGGCTGTTGATTGAATATCTCTAAACTGTTCCTCAAACATCCTTTCCATTTCTCTTCTAATATCTTCAAATTCTCTAAATAAGTCCCCAGCACCACCGCTACCTCGCCATCTTCCTCTTCCTCCTCCTCCTGACCGCCAAAAAATTCTCCTAAACCAATCACCTGGTTCAATTCCCCAAAAAGCCACTAATTTTTACCTTAAAATTATGATTATTTGTATCGTAATTAAATATAACTATAAAACTATGTCGTTCAATATTCGAGAAATTACTTATAATGTGCTAGAGTAATTATTTATGCAAATACTAGAAAATAGGAACTATATACTTCAGACTTCGCAAAATATGTTATCAAGATCGGTCGGTCACTGTAGGAAATTTCCTTTAGTCTAGTACAATCGTCAGTTATAGGAGATATATTCCTATAGTCTCTTATTATCGAAACCTTTGATAATGCCGTGCATATATTGCACACTGAGCATTGTTCTGATGCAACTACTACAATTCTATCATATTGACAATTCTGACTATATAATTTTATTCACTACTATAAATTATTCTTTGACCATCTATTTACACAGACCTAGAATCTCTATTAATTCACAATATAGTAATGTTTAAAATCCGTAAATGACAGCCACTAAGTGACTAATTTGGTATTTAAGGCTAAAACAAAATCCCCTGATGAATGGAAGGCAGTAACATCTGCCATTTCTACACTAGTGGATGAGGCTACCTTTGAAGCTACTGTCGAAGGAATATCATTCAGAGGTATGGATCCATCACATGTTGCACTCATAGATATTCATTGGCCAAACTCTGCATTTGAAGAGTATGATTGTGATGCTTCAGTAAAATTTGGTGTGCGAGTTGACGAATTTTCAAAGCTGATAAAAAGGGCTGACAAGAAAGACGCAGTTAAAATCGCTGTGGAAGAGGATAGTATGCTTCATATCGAAATCTCTAACAGTTATAAACGAGAATACAAAATGAGATTAATTGAAACTTCTGGAAGCTCGACACCATTGCCTAAACTAAACTTTAATTCTAAAGTTGTAATGACTGCTGGAGCGTTTGATAAAATTCTTTCAGACGTCCAAGTAGTATCTGAATATATTTCTATAGAATCAGAACAGAAAAAAGTAGAATTCTCAGGAAGAGGAGACTCTGGAGAAGGAGATATAACTTTAGAATCAGGAAGCGAAGGGCTGGAAGAATTAAGTGTTAAAGAGAGTAGCAAGGCAACATATAGTTTAGATTATCTTTCCAAAATTACTAAAGCAGTAGGCAGTGTGGGAGGTTCGGTAGCAGCAGAATATTCAAGCAAAATGCCGTTGAGGTTAGAATTTAGAGTAACAAATGTTGGTAGAATTCATTTTTACCTTGCTCCTAGAGTGCAGGACTAAAAAGACAGACCAATATTTACATTAACATTAAAGTAAATATGATCGTTCAGACTAAATTACAACAATTGATAAAATGTTAGAAATATAGTCGTTAGAACGGATCTGTTTTATTGAACCTATCACAAGTGAATGTATTGTTATATATGTAAATTCCATGTGTCTATCTTAAGCACCACCACTACGATACCTGTTTATATTAATAGATGACAAACACAGTAAATGAAAACCAATAGAAAGAATAATAGACAGCCAAAAAGAAGCATTAATCTTTAGGCAATTAGAATCTATTGATTTAATATGCGCCTTATAATGAAGTTTGGCGGAACTGCCATAGATTCTGGCGAAAAGGTGATTCATGTAGCCAATCTGATAAAATTGTATAGACACAAAAGAGATGACGAAATGGTAGGTGTCGTTTCTGCTGTTAGAGGTATAACTGATGAAATATTATCCATTTCAAATAGTGTTAAGAGAGGAGATAAAGTTTCTATAATGGATTTCATTAAAAGGACACGTATCACTCACCAGGTCATTATTGATAAATCAATTTCAAATAGAACACTAAGAAATCAGGCACAAAATGTAATCACTCAGCTGATTGATGAATTAGAAGACATACTGGAAGGAATAGTGCTTCTGGCTGAAGTCACTCCGAAATCATTAGACTACTTAATGTCGTTTGGAGAGCGATTATCAACTCCAATTGTTTCGTTTGCATTACGTGACATAGGATTAGCATCACAATACATTATGGCAAAAGAAGTTGGAATATTAACTGATTCTAATTTCGGTGAAGCTCGTCCTCTTATGGATACTACAAAACTTCGTGTTGCTCACAAAATTGAACCATTACTAAGAGAAGGCGTAATCCCTATAGTAACTGGATTTATTGGTGCAGACCAGAATGGTAATATAACAACATTCGGTCGAGGAGGCTCTGATTATACAGCTACAATAATTGCAGCAAGTATTAATGCTGATGAAATTTGGCTTTGGAGTGACGTGGATGGATTAATGACGGCAGATCCTAAGATAGTCAGCTCTGCAAAAGTACTTAAAGAAGTATCCTATGCCGAAGCCATGGAAATGGCTTTGTTCGGCGCAAAATATATCCATCCGCGCGCTCTTGAGCCTATTTTAGACACTAAAATCCCGATTCGAATACGCAATACATTCAATGTAGAACATGAAGGTACCATTATTTCACATAATCCTAGCATAGCATCTCAAAAAATTGTAAAATCCATCAGCGCTATTCGTCATACAGCTTTGATTGATGTCAGTGGAGGCGGAATGGTTGGTATTCCAGGTACTGCGGCAAAGATCTTTGACACACTTGCAAAAAACAGAGTAAATATTATGATGATCTCTCAAAGTCCTTCAGAGTCGAGTATATCAATGGTCGTTAGGAAGAGTGATCTCGATAAAGCAACAACTACATTTGAGCTAAATTTACTTGGAAAGATCATAAAACAACTAAATGTGAATGAAGACGTTGCGATAATTGCTGTTGTAGGTTCAGGCATGCGCGGAATAAAGGGTGTAGCAGCAAAAGTGTTCGGTGCTGTAGCAACAAGAAATATCAACGTTATGATGATTGCTCAGGGATCTTCTGAGCTAAATTTGGCATTTGTAGTTAATGATAATGATTGTGAGAAGGCAGTTCGAGCACTACACGATGAATTTGGACTTGATAATACAGAGTAATATAAAATAAATTACCGTTGATTATTTTAATGATGAGGATATTGTTATAATGCCGTCTGTTCTAAACGTCTTGATTGGCAAGACGACTGTATTTGATACTAGAGAACGTATATAACATAGAATCTTGCCAGCAGGAAAAAAGATAAATTGTATCTATCATATTTTACTTAGATAGAATGAGTATAAATAGAGGTAAATTATTTGTTGTTGGGGTCGGTCCTGGTCATCATGACCATATGACGTATAGAGCAAAACAAGTAATAGAACAAAGTGAAATTATCGTTGGTTATGATACATATGTTTCTCTAGTTGAGGACTTAATTGTTGGAAAAGAAGTATATCGTTATGCCATGACACAGGAAGTAGATAGAGCAAATCAAGCTATAGATTTTGCAGAACAAGGCAAAATTGTATCGCTAGTATCATCTGGAGATCCAGGGATATATGGCATGGTAGGTTTGATTTATGAAATTCTTTCAGAGAAAGGTTGGAATAGAGAAAATGGAATCCATGTTGAATGTGTGCCGGGGGTGTCATCATTGAATTCATGTTCTGCTCTAATTGGCTCTCCGTTAATGACTGATTTTGCTGTAGTTAGCATGAGTGATTTACTTGTACCATGGGACATAATTGTAAAGAGGGTAGAAGCTGCTGCCTTAGGAGATTACGTTACTGTCATCTATAATCCTGCTAGCAAAAAGCGAATACATCAACTAAAAGATACCAAAGACATTTTTCTAAAATACAGAAACCCAGAAACTCCTGTGGCAATAGTCAAGGGAGCATACAGAGAAAGCCAAGCAATAGTTATTACTACTCTAGACAGAATGCTAGAACATCAAGACATGCTTGGTATGATTACAACAGTAATAGTTGGTAATTCGTCTACTTTTACTTACGATGGTATGATGATAAATCCGAGAGGATATAGATCAAAATATGAACTCGTCAAGGATGTTCCTGTCCCCACGAGTACCTCTAATAATACCAACATCAATTCATGACTCCTGTTATTATGGAATAATTTTTGTAATTGTTCCAATTGGAAAACATCTTAAGGACATTGTATGCTGCTGCTTCTTATATAGTACCAGATTTTATTTAATACAAAAATAGAATGTTCCTTGGAGAGATAGTTTTCAACAACATTGAATTCATAATATACAACTTCTAATTTGTTCTAAGAATATCAGTCTTTGATTCAATTGAATAAAAATTAATAGGCATTGTCTTCTGCCTATTTTTATAAAATGGATGTACAAGAACGGTTAGACCTTATTAAAAAAGAGCCTACTGAAGAAATTGTCACTATAGATGATTTGATAACGTTGCTACAAACCGTCGAATCACCAAAACATTATATTGGTTTGGAAATTTCTGGAGAACTCCATGTAGGAAGCCTCATTTTAACAGGCTTTAAGATTAACGACTTCATCAAAGCTAAAGTTCATACAACTGTATTTCTAGCGGATTGGCACACTTTTATAAATAATAAGCTAGGCGGAGACTGGAATAAAATCAGAGAAATCGCCTATTATTATTCTGAGGCGTTCAAATTTTTCTGTCCCGGTGCAAATATACTAATCGGCAGTGACGTTTATGAGAATACAGATGATTATTGGGAAAACTTTGTACGTTTTAGCAAGCAAATGACCTTATCTAGGACAATGCGCTCTTTGACGATCATGGGTAGAACTGAGAAAGAAAATCTTGATTTTTCTCAGTTGCTATATCCGCCGATGCAATCTGTTGACATCAAGGCACTTGACCTAGATATAGTCCACGCAGGGATGGATCAGAGAAAAATTCACATGTTAACAAGAGAAATATTTCCAAGATTAAGATGGAAGGTTCCTGTTTCTGTGCACCACCATTTACTACCTGGACTTTCTCAACCTACTAGATTAGGGCTATCTGAAGATTCTTTCGAAGACTTAAGAATATCAAGTAAAATGAGCAAGAGCAAACCCTCAAGTGGGATTATGATTCATGATAATGAACAAATTATTCAGGAAAAGATGCGTAAAGCTTTTTGCCCTTCTGGTGTTGCAGAAGGTAATCCTGTTCTTGAGCTAGTCAAATATGTCATCTTTCACCAATTTACAGAGGTTGTTATTGAGCGGCCTTCAAAGTACGGCGGGAACATTTCATATAGTAATTACCAAGACGTAGAGCATGATTTCATTAAAAATAAAATACACCCAGCTGATTTGAAAAATGCCACAGCTGTTTATTTGAATAAAATAATTGAACCTGTTCGTAACCATTTTAAGGGTAGAAAACCTAAATTTGATTAGATGTTGTTAATCGCCTAAAAAATCCTGCGATATTGTATTATAGGAACCTATTAAATATCATGTATTTTTAAATCAATCCATAATCACCATATTAAAATACTAATAAAGTGTTTTATTGATAATAAAATATAACCTAATTATTCCCACTAATGTAATTATTGAATCACATTGCAAACAAATGATTATTATTCGGATACATACTGAACTTGATATTCTTGTGGGATTCATGCTCTAACGTTGGCTCAATTCAAGTCATTGACTGTTATTTTTGATTGCAGAACAAATAGACTCGAGGAGAGCCACACTTTTACAATGTTTCTTAGCAGCCAGGACAAAGATGATTTGAATCTGCGTGCTTAATGCATCTACACTGCTCTGATTACATTTTTATCATGTATTAATGCATGTGCGTGTTTCCCACTAATGAGTTTCTTCACCTCTCTCAAAACGCTGATGAGTCACAAGATCGTTTTGGTTCTGAAACGGTTTGCCGCATGTATTACATATGAAATTCGACATTGCTCCTGGCGAGACTTCTGGATAATCATTTCTTTCCTCAGTCACATTTAGAGATTCTCTTTCCCTTTTACCGGTATCTATTGTTACCTCTTGAGTTCTTACGTTAGGACTCTCACGCCTTTCGTCACTTATTTGATATGTCTGTTTCTTTTCTGGATTATTTTCTTCAAGTGATTTTTTAACATGATATAAGTCCTTAAATTTTATATAGCCGTCGAGGCTTTCAAACAATGCTATTACATCCCTATCAGAAGTGACTCGATGTACATATTCAAGAATATTATTTTTAAAGGCTGGAAACTGCATTTCAGCTATCAAGCTCGCTGCATTACTAAGAAAATTAGCATCTCTGCTACTCCTCTCTATTGCTCTGTTGATATTGTTTGTATCATATGTAGGCGCATGCTTAGTTGAACTAATGTCAGTCTTGGAATTATCGTTGGCTTCCATGTCAGTCATTCTCTATATTCTCTCCTTCATTATTATTTCGCAATAACTTTCATAATGGTTACAGAATAATGTAGCAATCTTTGTAATGACTGCTTTACAACCTTAACCTTATCAAGTATCACGAAGGTTTTCGCTTTCATACAATTGTCTTTTTATATTTTTCTTATCTTCTTCCGGTACAACTTATTTTTTGAAATTCCTTTTCACTAGAACGATAAAAATATCAAATTAAATTCATTATAGAGAAATCTTTCATTTTAATTCATAATTTATTAAAATTCTTAATATTATCTTTTGAATTTAAAAGATCATAATACGTCGACTGATCAGAATATCTACTTGTTTTAGTCATTGGTAAAACCTTTTCTAAAATGATATCTAATTATACTTTGCTAAACTTAACTAACCTATTTATGCAATAAAATATATCTAAACCACAATGTCATCAAAACATAACTCTGGCAACTCTTCCTCTAACATCAAATGCGATCAATGCGGCATTACGTTCACGACAGAACAAGATAAAGAAGAACATATGAAATTAGAACATAAGGAACATCAAAGACCTACAGGCGTGACTTAGCATGAATTAAGAAAGTTGGCTGTGTTTGAATTTATTCTTATATCACATAATCTTTAGTTTAAAATGATTAGAACATAATTAGTAGTTTGAATTCAATTACACAAGATTGTTTCTCTGATTATGTCTCTGAATTAATGTGGCGCTCGTACTATATTTCATTTGCAATAATATATTTATTAGTATAAAGAAATTAAATAATAATATTATAATATTAGTTAGTCCTTATTATAATTTTATATTTTTTAAATCATTAATAATAATGGGGGTAAGTGAATAACTATTGCTGCTGCCAATTAAGCACGTTGACTTTTCCAATATACGTATAGTAAGAACCGATTATATCCGAATCGAGGCGTACTATCAAAATTATTGATTACTTGTTTGTTTAGGCAATAGAACCATCTGTCAAAATCCCTCGTTACTATCATTCATACAGGTTTATAAAAAAGATATTAGAACTAATAAATTGTTATCCTACTGTAGAAAAATTTATTCAGATAGAAGCTCATATATGTTATATCCTATTATCTAGTCTATTTGTTAATTGAAAATCTTTGATAGCCTATTGAGAAAAAAGTCTAATTTTATATCTAAAAATAATATTGTAAAAATTTTTGTTTGTGGACCAACAGTTTACGATTATTGTCATCTTGGACACGCACGTATATTCTTTTTCTACGATTTTATGATGAGATATTTACTTCTCAAAGGCTTGTCTCCAATTGTTCTTGTCAATATAACTGACATTGATCCCAAAATACCTGCACGAGCGAATATTGAAGGCTTGTCAACAGAGGCTCTTACAAACAAATACATTGATGAGCTATATTATGATTTAATATCATGTGGTATCACAACTTCCTTTAATTTTGTTAGGGTATCAGATTATGTGAATACTGCTGCAAAGCTGGTCACAGATTTGCTCGAACGGAACTTAGCGTATTCTCGCAATGGAAATATCTATTTGAATACAGCTAGATTAAAGGCATATGGAAAATTATCTCAAATGAATAAGAATGATCTAGACAATAGAAGACTTGACATTGGGCCCGGTAAGATCAATCCTAGTGACATACTCATATGGAATGCAAGTGATGAGTTTGGCCAAAAGTATGACCATAAGATTCTAGGGAGTGGAATTCCGTGGTGGCATATGCAAGATACATCAGTTGCCATGTCAAACTTCAACGGAATATATGATGTACATGGTGGAGCAACAGAATTAATATATCCGCATCATGAATCTCATCTTGCACAACTTGAGGTTCTGACCTCCTCTTCTTGTCCTATACGTTATTGGACTCACGTAGGACTAGTAAAAATAAAAGGAAGGAAAATGTCCAATTCAATAGGTAATACTATAAAGATTCGAGATCTCTTGAAAAGATACAATTCTAACACGCTGAGACTTTATCTTTTTTCCCAACACTATAGGGAATCTCTAATATTCTCCAGCTCCAAACTTAATAAATTTGAAATTATTGATAGGACCATAAGTAAAGCGATTGATAATGTCTTGACTCACAAAGAATCAAGTAATAACCCTGAATTATTGGCTAAATTCATTCGATATATTGAAGACGACTTTGATACGCCCCGAGCCCTAAATATACTGATTGATACAGCCAGATCACAGGACAAGGTTAGAGATCTTAAAAATATGGTGAATATTTTCGGACTCCAATATTAAAAGACGAATCGAATCCAACGAATTTTATTTCTGCTCTTTGTGGACAGAGCATCTAAAAATAAGTAATTGTGCAGATATCTTAGTTAATGAAAAACTCACTCAAGATTACTTTTTCAATCGACTGACCAATATGACCTGTAGAGACAATGGATCTGCTATAGACGAATGTGTTAGAATTTTTTTAAACAAAGGAACGAACTGTTATGTATATGTCACTGACGACAACAGAAAACTAGAAAGTATATTGTTGAAAAAACGATTCACTTTAGTAGATTCGATGTCAGTATTAAGATCCAATATTACAAACAATATTGAGTATGACAATAAAATCATTGACGTTATTAAAATTGATGGAGATTCAATTCCAATTTGGGTAGATGTATTCTGTCATGCCTTTGATGTACTTGATTGGAAATGTGAAGTCGAACGAATCATTAAATCACATTTTAAAGAACTCACTTTATTATTATCATTTCTAAATAATAAAAACAGTATCCCAGCTGGATGCGCAGCTTTATTCAATAGATCTAGTTTAATTGGTCTTTATTGTCTAGGAACATTGCCTGCTTTTAGAGGTCAGGGGATAGCAACGAAAATGATTAAAGTTGCTTTGGGAATCGCCCAGCAGAGACAATTAAATTTCATTTTTCTCCAGGCGTTTGCGAACGAAGGATTTATAAGTTTTTATAATAAGATTGGTTTTCAAACGCTGTATAAAAAAAAGATATATGCTTTTCTTAAAGAATAGACAAAGAATATTCATAGGAAATTTTTTATTTTGCTATCAACAGAGGTCCAGCTCATAATTTGACAATTAAGATTACTGGAAGGCTGTCAGATCTAATGAACGCGTCCTAATCTTATCTCTCCAAACCTGCAATATTATTAGCAAGTCTTTTTCTTATCACAAATCTTTTGTCTTCATATAAAATGAGCACATCATCTCTCTTAAACAACGTATAGTCGATCATTATCAACGGACAAATAATTATTGCATTATAAGAGGAGCAAAATTATCTACTGTTAAGTTGAGGCCGTATGACATGCTTTAATCTTATAGTTGAAGGTACGGTTTTGATCAATCATCTTAAAAGTGATTCTCTAAAAAGTAGGTTCTTATTTATTTTCTTTGGAATTTCATCTTCAATTAGTATGCCAGCTAGATTACGTTCTCTCGGAATCCATATGAAGTATGGTTTCTCTTCCATGTTGTCTATTATATTTAGAATTTGAATTGTAAGTAACCTTACAACACTCCCCTTACGTGTTTGTGCTTTTCTATTAATAAATTCGATTATACTTGCTGAGTCAGAATAAATGGTTATTTGTTTAGACCTTCTGACTGTATTAGTATTCAATGCTTCTATGATAGCCAAAAATTCTGCCTCTATCGAATCGAGTTTAAACTTACTACGAATAAATTTTTCTTCTTTTGTTTCTAAGATGCAATATCCATAGATGTTATGAGGTTTGCCGGCTGCATCCGTATATACTGTTATCATTATCTTAACTACTCACTTTTGATTTGATCGTTAACTCTTAATGATAACGTTCACCTTTATTATTTTTCTTAAATCAATTTTAATTGTCATTCAGTTTTTTCATTAATATACTGCATACTCTGTATATCTATAAGTTCCTTGTCTTATATTTCAAGTAATAGTGTTATTAATTAAGCGTTTGTATATAATTATTACAAAGTAGCCACTATTACAGGAAGATCGAACACTTTTAGTAAAATATCATAGCCTATTTAGTCTAATTAATTCTACAGTACCTACTATTCTTATCAATTAAATGATGCTCTACTATGTAATATGTTTACTGGTAGATCCTTATATACAGAAGTATATAGACATATATTTTATATATTTCTTTGTATAATTATATAAATTTTATCCAGTCATTAAAAATTTATAGTATTATATACCAAAATTGCTATTAACTGATAGTTTATATAGACTAAAATATTAGCCGATTTTGATCTTTAATGATTAACCTGCCAAAATATAATCCACTAGATCATCGAGATCTGCTGTTGCTACACAACACACCTTGTCAGCACCGCCATAATATACAAATAACTTTTCATCTATAACACACGCACCTGTAGGGAAAACGACATTGTTTACATCTCCATATCGTTCATAGGTCGTCTCGGGCTCTAAAATTGGCTTTTTTGTTCTTCCAAGAACCTTACTAGGTTCCCTCAAATCCAAAATTGCAGCGCCGGCACTATATACTCTCTCATTACTTACTCCATGATATATAAGCAGCCATCCATGCTTTGTTCTAATAGGTGGCGTTCCTGCTCCGACCTTTAACGATTCCCATTTTTGCTCTGGTTTCAGAAGCAACACATGCTTCTCAAAACTTGTTAATGAATTACCTTCCCCTAACCAAATACTAGGTCTATCCACTCCGTATGAGGCTCCGATCCAAGTACTAGGTCTGTGTAGGAAAAAGTAGGTAATATTTTCTTCCCTATCAGATAATCTTTCATTTATCTTTTCTGGAAATATAACAACGTCCTTATTATCTGACCCTTTACTTGTTATGATACCAAGTCGAGTATAATCAATATAGTCTGTAGTTGTCGCCAATGCCGTCGATGCTTGGGGTTTATCTCGTACATAGCCAGAAAGTATAACATAGGTGATATATGCTTGATGATCAATCTCTACTAATCTAGGATCTTCTATTCCGTATTTTTCATATTCCTCAAGTGGGCAAATTGCAATTTCATTCCTTCTCGTAAAACAAAAACCATCTTTGCTGAATGCGTATCCTATTCTTGAAATATAGTTTTCATATTCCCCTACTGCTCTGTATAGCATATGTACCTTATCTCCATCATACAAAGCCGCACAGTTAAAGACAGCTTTAGACTCCCACCAATTATGTTCATTGGGAATTAATATAGGATTTTTACTATACCTTTTTAAAATCTCCTTTTTCATCACACTAAACACCTTAGTTACGGGCTAATTGATCATTTATCATATTGATGTATTTTGGACTTTATGCAAATATCAATATATAGTGTATCTTAAGACATCATGCAAATAATCGGCTTTCTCGATTACATTAAGGTAGGCTTCAGATAACAAGTCGACTACTATCACAGCAAAGTAATTCATATTGGAAATGTAAGAATGTCTCAAATATTTAGAATTGTCAAGATAATTCCATATGTAGTATAGAGAATATTTGTATTGAACTGCATCAATTGCTTATCGTTAAGGAAACTCTCAATATCTGCTATCCTGTCGTTCCTTGTGCAAGATTTGATCCAATATTCTATTCATAAGGAAAGGTAGTATTTGGATGGAAGAATTATTTGCTATCTCCTATCATAGATGCTGATAATTATTTTATGAGACTCTAAATGAGTACATGCAAGTAATTTCTCTTCTAAATTGATCTATATATCTCAATTTACAGATTCCTGTCACTTAAGGCCACTACTAACCTTTACATTATAGCCAGCCTAACAGGTCACAATATGAATCTTGATCTCACAGGCTTTGTCCTGTTTTGTGAGACAATTATTCTGATGCATATGCGTCTGAAGGAGTCATAGTCGCAGAGCCCGTAATGTATTCTATAGTTGGGTCTTCTTTCAACAACTTCTCTATTTCTTCTATATACAAGCGTATTGCTTTGAATCTGAGTGTCCTATCCTCCTCTATGTTTGAAACCCGTTGATATTTTTTATATATCCAGTCTTTCTTAGCATCTATATCGGATATTGTGGCTGGATATACTATCTTAAGCATTACGCTACCTTCCCAATCTTTATAGGTAGTTTCAAACTGGAGAATGTTCAACAGCAGTTTTTGATCCACTTTAGGAAAAAGAGTAGCTGCTTCTTGAAGAAAGGTTTCGTAAGATGTTTTTAACTTTGATGATGACGTTGTAGACACAGATGTTGTTGTTGATGATACGCTTTGATTATCAATTGAAGTCTTCTCCATATTAACGATTAATAGATAGCATGTCTTTTAACCATTTAGATTATTCGAAGCGGTAATTGTCTCCAACAAATTTTGTATTTTCTTTTAAGTATACTATACCTCGTTCAACATTTTTAATGGATGATTTTGGGATAAGGTATTTGTCGGTAGTTATTGGTCCAAATGAAACAACAAGATGTAGGGGTTGAATTGCGGAAACTATCCCCACTTCCTGCCCATCGCTAGAATAAACTGGCTTGTTCACCAAACCTTGCCAGCTACTCGTTTCATTGCTCTCTCCTTCCATAATGTCAAAAGGTAAAATATTTGATTTAACCCTTTTGTATAAAAAGATAAGGACTGTTGCCTACTAGTAGATGTTACGCTATAATTGACTTACTAGAAATGGTAAACTAGAACTAACGCCAATTTAAGAAACATATCTATTATTCTATAAATGTTGGATAATTCATTCATTTAGTATATATTACTCAATAAACGCCAAAATTTGGCAAATTCTGTACACAAATTTAAATTTAGTAAAAAGATATACAACAACAAAGTCAGACAAGAAGTGAATTGTTCTAATTATGTAAATAACAATTGTATATAAAAAACGCTTCCTTGAAGTTGTGAACTCTATGTAGTGAGTCCTTCAGAAACCAGTAAGACGTTTGGAACGAGTGGAAATAAAGAACAATAACATCTTCAAATAATTATATCAATAACCACAATAGTAACAAATACCTAATCTGGTCTAATCTAAGCCTCTTCCGGGATGCAGATATATTTCTTTGAAAGACAATAATAGAAAGTTTAGTATACTACTTATCGAATAAAAAATGAAATACTAGGATTCCTCCCAGGAATGATTGGATTTTGTTCTCTTTTGTATTTCGTCATCTACCGCATCTGCCATTATATCGAGCTCTTCAAACCCTCCAAACTTCTGATAAGTCAGCCTTTCTAATAACTCTAGGACACTCTTGGCAGAATGATATTGTGGTATTTGTGGATCGTTTATTTCACTATAAAGTCCAATACCTTGTATATTATTCAATTTTGCAAAACCGAGTATAAGACCGTTGAACCCTGTAATAAGCGATGACTGAGGAGTGGTTTCAATGCTTAGCTTTTTAAGTCGTTCAGTCAAGTGTGGAGAAGTGGTAGTAATGAAGGTCTTCGGTTGTTTACCTATGTTTCTGTCAGTATGGAAAGCGCCAACCGTGTATATCAATTGAGCAGAATGAGTTTTAGCGATATCAATAACATCTTGACACAATTCATAAAGTTCCTTATTTGTCTGTGGTTGACCTACTCCTCCTCCAAAAATTATGGTATCCTTAGCATATCGATATTCCCATCTTTCTTGCTCAAAGTCAATATATCCGCCTTTATCTACGACATAATTTGGATAGTAGGAAGAGACATAGCGAAATAAGATAGTCTTTAAACTTTTATTGATAAATTCTATTGCAATAGTACCAACATTTCCCATATCTTGCATTGCAGCAATAACTATCGGCTTTTTTATACCTGGCTCTTTGACATCAACAAACTTCATAATATATTCAGGCTGTTTATACATAAAAACCATGTACTCTAGAAATAATATATTGAATTTATTGTTGCTAGAAATAGACTTTTATCTTATCTAATGAGTCATAATTTCATAACCTTACGTAATGGAAGGGTTTAGCAGATGCGATGCTATAATTTTCTAGAAAAGAAAAACATAAGCTCTACATTATACATATCTCTATATTTCATCTAATTATTATGCTATACCATTACATACATCATAGTTTGTTTTAACTTATTATACGCTTCTACTATTTAGGTTAGCCTTTTCTATTCTCTGAAATACCTCTACAACGTGATTAAATTTGCTGAGAATTTGTTCTGTTGACTCTTTGGATACCCTTTTAGTATTGATATAGAAATCTCTTTCTTTTGTTCTCTTGTTCCTTATTGTTTCAATTTCGAAATATGTGACTATTCCTTCTTCTCCTTGCATTAATTTATTATAATCAATTAAAACTGATGATGTTTGATATAGCTCTACTAATAAATCGTTTAATTCTGCAAATAATTTTTTCTTTCTCTCATGCATATCTTCAAATTCAGGAAATTCCTGCTCTACCATCGATGCTTTAACGCCTAGATCTTCAGTAAGCTTCTGATCTTCAAACAATTTTGATAGTAACTCCTCAAATCCGATATCTGTATAGCCAATCTTTTCTAACTCCTTGCGAATTATTTCATTACCTTTGTCAGCAATAGAGTGTAAAGTATTTGTTGCATTGCCTGCAAGCTGTGATAATTCTTTTTGAATTTCAATAACACGTTTCTCAACCTTGTAATAAGGCAATGCATGAAATTGAATACCAAAATATCCGTGAATATTATATTTGCCAACTTCTTGCGCTATACTACAATACAAACGATGCAAGTCATCTGTATTAGAGTTAGAGACACCTGTTGTAACCCATCCTTTAAGCGATTTAATCATTTGTTGATAAAATAAAATTACTTTGTGTTTTTCAAAGGTATCAGATTGAACAACGCTGCCGTCTCCCAACATTACATTCACTTTCTTCATGATGACCTGTGGTTTTAACGCATTTAGATAAGCCTCTCTAATGCCTTCAAAAGCAGCATTTACTTCTCGGATAAAATAGTCATCACCTTTGAGAGGTAGTCGCATTATATTCTTTCCTTATGATATTACTCATAAATATTGACAATTTAGAATGCATAACCCCCATAAAATACATTCTTTCTGAGTTTGAGATTAGCTCGCAATATAAAAAACCTATGAAAAATGTTGCTGAAATCTCTGATGATCTTTAAATCTTACTGTTTAACCAGAAAAAATTGATTATCATTTGGCTCCTCTAAAAGATATAGCAATGATAGAACAGTCTATAAGAAAGACAGGTAGATGATCCTAATAATGAATCAGTTCTCAAAAGGGCAATAAGATAATTTGGAAAAAATCCAGGACTATCAAAGGTTGATACAAAGGCTCGGCATCTATCTCAAACCCAAGACAGATTGTGAAGAGCATTAAGAAGGCGATTCTAATATGATTTAACTTTAAAACCCGGTCAAGACTTTCTCCTTACTTATATAAATGTAAGATCGCACTTGCAATCTTACCTGTAGACTTAATTGGCTCAACCAACATGAGCAGGACTTTGCCTATTTGACAAATTGGTTACCATAATTCATACAATTTCATATGAAATTTCTTCGATAGTTCAGAGCAATAATGGCTATCTGTTAAAATAAGTTGGAAATGCAGTTATTGTATCTTTTCATCTAGTTATAATAAATTAATGGGTTTCCAATAGGTTGTCCATCCGCAAAATCAATGTTAATTCTAATCAAAATGGAATAAATCCCATACTAATTAATGCGATTATCTAGAACTCAGTATCAAGATCGGTATTGATGAAGGCGAAAACCTACTTGTACAGTATCGACATGATAAAGTTCTTCAATTGATATTCTTGGATATAGTATGAGCATATCTGCAAAAATAACATCTTTAACTAATCATAATAGAATTACGATCGAAGATGTTGTTTATACAGTCATTCTGCACACATGAAAATGAAATTTAAAGAAAGTGAAATATGGTATTGAACATTGTAAATATGCTAATAGAAAAAGGGGCCAAATTTACGAACTTTATAAACCACAACATTTATTATAATATAATCTATTACATCCACAATTAACTTAGATGAAATAATGTAGGAGCGCCTTACATTCAGATTGATAAATTTCTGCAATAAAGACTAAAATACTGACCAACTATAACTTGTGATACAATGCCTACTGCGTATATTTTAGTTAACTGCACTTTGGGATCAGAAGAGAATATTATAAGCGAAATTGCGAAATTACCTGATATAAAAGAAGTAAGAGGAACATATGGTGTTCATGATATTTTTGTCAAAGTAAAATCAGATAATACGGAGACTATGAACCATGCTATAACAAGTAAAATTAGAAAAATACAGGGAATAACCTCTACAGTGACATTAGTAGTTATAGAAGAACAAGGTGGAAAGGAAATTATTTAATCTTTTTTTCTGCCGATGATTTCTTTTTATCTTCTTCTTTTATCTTCTTTATCTCATAAACAATGAGTGTAGTAGTTGTGATAATTGTTGTCCAACCAACTATTCCAATTATAAGATAATGCCCGTATACATGAGTCAACAGAGCACCGGTAGCAGTTGCGGCTCCTAGCCACCAAATAATTATTAGAATTTGAAGACTTATACGGATCATATTATATCATTAACCCCTAATATCCTCATCAAAGCCTTTTAGTTGTCTCAAAGTCTTTCCGCATCTAGAGCATGTATTAAACTCCTCAAAATTAAAGTCATTATATCTTCTAAAGGAAAATGACTCAGAGTGATTGCAGAGTTTCCGTCGCAAGATCTGTATAAACATATGGATAATAATTGTCATAATAGATGTTTGTAGTATTATAAATTTGTCTTCCATTGTGGAATAGACTGTAGAGTTTCTATCTTGTAGTAGAAGTCAAAATGCCGTCGGTGAGATTTGAGCTCACGACAGCTCGGTCTTCAGCTTCACTCCTGAACATTTCAGGTCGAGTGCTCTCCCAGGCTGAGCTACGACGGCATGTGTGTAACCTAGCTGAATAAATCCTATATAATCTTGTCTTATCAAGATATATGAATTGTAGACTGAAAATTTAGCTATTATCTGACAAGTATACTAGTTAGAATAAGTTTAATCTAATTATCATACTCAAGGTAAATAAACCTAGAAACATTTTTTATCATAACTAATTATGAACAATATGGCTGAAACCGGATCAAACCCTATTATTGAAAGTGCAGAAGAGAGAAAAAAGCGTTTTCTTTTGGAGTTCGAAAGACCTTTCAAATGCGAAAAATGTAACGAACGATTCAAAAAAAAGAAGTATCTGCGAGAGCATAAATCTGATGTCCATTCCTATTAAATTGAATACGTTAAAGAAAGATAGATAGCATTTTGTTTAGATGTTATCGAATGTTTTAATGCATTTCCTTAGATGATCCTAATCAGATATGCGAAAACAAAGTGTGACTTGGTTCCTCATGTCACTATTAATTTTATGAACACATGTAAATTCTAATAAACAGCTATTTTTAAATGATCTGTCATTCGGTATGAGATATGAGGATATACACTAGGACTGGCGATCGAGGTGAAACCGGGCTCATTGGTGGCATGCGTGTGTCAAAAAATGATCCAAGGATAGTTGCTTATGGTTGCGTAGACGAATTAAATTCAAATGTTGGATTGGTCATCTCACTTTTAAAGAATAATAGACTCTTTTCAGATCTAATAGATATTCTCATATTAATTCAAAATGAATTGTTTGTTGTTGGTTCTGATTTAGCAGATCCCAACTATTCTGTAGAAAATCAACATAAAACTCCACGTGTTCATGAAAAAATGGCATTACATCTAGAGTCTGTTATAGATAGATTTGATGAAGAGCTTATACCGATTACGTTTTTTATATTGCCTGGAGGAAGTGTTGAAGCATCATCTGTGCATGTAACTAGAAGCATTGCTAGAAGAACAGAAACTGCTGTTGCCGTGCTATCAAAAGGTCAGACCATAAATCCGGCTATTCTAATCTATTTGAACAGGCTTTCAGACTTTCTATTTGTAGCAGCTAGGGTAGTAAATAAACGTCTAGGAAATGAAGATATAGCATGGAAGCCTTCCATGTAAATAATTTGCGTAGTAGCTGTTTATGCCTAAATAATATCAATGTGGTCAGATAACGGTTAAATGAATTATTGTTGTTCTTGGATTGTAGCTAGGAAAATCGATAAACTTCTTTATATAAAGAGAGACATGTAATTATCTGAATTATTTTGGTTAAACAATTCTGTCTTTAGGAACATCTAGTATACCAACTATCTGAATGTTAAAATTCAAAATAATTGATGAATAATTCAGCAGATAATTTTAGTACTCTGGCGCCTTCCTGAGTATTATATGACGAATAGTAGCAAAATATCCTTTGAGATATATCTTCCTTCGCTCATTATCTTTTCTAAAATATAAGATAAGAAATGAATATTTTTGAGAGCGGTCAAAATCAAAATTATTTTTTTCTCAATTTAACGAACTCCAATAGCAACAGCATAGATCTGGAACTCCGACAAGAATATTTTGAGTAGAAGATCGACTAGAGTTTCGGCTTTATCTTTTAATCAAGCTACTCTTACCAATGCCGTACTTTTTTTTTAGTCATTACTGCTGAATTCAAATAAAATTTAAAAATATTTTGCTAGTATTTCATCAATCTGATCCCTGGCCCTTTCATATAACTCCTTGTTTTGTTTTTCTTTCATACTAATATCATCAATTTTTTGTATGCCTGCTATTGTTTTATCAAATTCTGCCAATCCTATGCTTGCCTTCGCCAATCTATTTGCAAGAAAGAATAAAGAGGACATCATGTAGTTAACCTTATCACTTTCGAGTTCAATTTTTTTTGAATAAGGAAAGACTTCATCAAGGCATTTTCTTAGTTGCCTTCCACAAGAATCAAGACATTCTATATTTCCACTGCAACTCGCTGCACTTTTTGCCCAATCAGATATACATTTAGACACATTCACTGAAAAATCGGTCAAATTCTTCTATTGTGGTACCAACCTTATAATAAATATGTTCACGTCGATGAGTAAGTAATTGGAAGTTATAAATATGAATAATAAGTCACCTCCATCTTGCCCATAAATCGTTGTTGTTGAGATTTTCTATATATAATTTTTTAATTCCACTACCGATTATTCTAGTATTATCCTATCATCTGCTGTTATTGTTATAAAAGTTTCATGGTAGGCTAGCAAATTAAAATCCCAAAATGAGAGAGAAGATCACTTTAAACGGTAATAACAGTGAATTTAAGCGGTAGCATACAATATGTATTATAAAAGCAAGCACTTATGAATGGATGGGCAGTAAATAATGTGAAGAATTTAGATTATCATTCTTCTATTCTAATAAATGATGATTTTATATATGGTTATTCATTAAAGAAATTCTTTCTATGGCTAACATAGTGAATCGTCTTTGCTAGATACAATGGATAATAGCAGTATTTCTTGCCGCTATTATCATATGTCACTACTAATATGTCCTATTTCCACAAAAAATATAAAGTTTTAGACTCGCAGTAGATCGTATTGAAGAATAATATTAGTACTGATAATTCTCAACATAAGAGTATTCCTCACTCAGTACTCAATCCACAATGGGGAAAAGAGGAGGAAACAGAAGTTTTCGCTCAAAAAGTTAAGCTTTACAGACAGGGTAAGATATCTGATGACGATTTTCGTCGTTTTAGACTACAGCACGGTGCTTATGGTTCGAGACTTCAGATGAATTATAGTATGGTCAGAATTAAAATACCAAGCGGTGAAATGACTCCAGAACAGCTTGAAAAGATAGCAAGTCTATCAGAAGCCTTCTCTATTGGCTCAGCTCATGTCTCTACACGACAGAATATTCAGCTTCACTGGGTACAATTAGAAGATGTTAGCGAAGTACTGAGAGGCCTTGTTGAAGTGGGCCTTACAACTAGAGAAGCATGTGGCAACACTGTCAGAAATGTAATGTGCAGTCATTTCGCTGGTGTTTGTTCAGAGGAGGCATTTGACACTACGCCGTATGCTAAAGCAATTGCCCGATTCTTTATCAGAAATCCCATGTGTCAGAACCTTCCGCGCAAGTTCAAGATTAATTTTGCCTGTTGCAATAAACATGGCTTGGCGAGAATTGCAGATATTGGATTAGTATCTGCAATCAAAGATGATATGAAAGGATTCAAAATTTATCTTGGTGGAGGTCTTGGAGCTGCCTCATTTATAGGCCATTCATTAGAAGATTTTACACCAGAAGATAGAATGCTATCAACGTGTATGGCCACCATCAGACTGTTTGATAGACATGGCAATCGGGAAAATATGGCAAGAAATAGAATGCGTTATCTAGTACATGAAATGGGATGGGAAAAATTTCAAAAGATGGTGCTAAAGGAGCGCTCGATAGTTGAAATGACTACATCCTATTCGACATCCAAACTATTTAATGTAAAAGCAGAAGAAGATGAAAAAAGACAATTACCAAAATCAGTGCATCTGACGTCGAAGCTACCAATGCTAAATGAACAGGTTACGCAGCAAAGCCCTTCATACAAAAGATGGCTACATACTAACGTTGTTCCACAAAAGCAGGAAGGATATTTCACAGTTTTCGTAACACTAGGAGCAGGAGATATTACAGCTAACCAACTACGGGTATTAGCAGGATCTATTCGTGAATTCTCTGCCGAGAGCACTGCTAGAAACACACCTCAGCAAAACTTTGCCATACGTTATGTAAAGGGCAGTGATTTAAATGACTTTTACAACACACTTGCATCCATCGGACTTGCAAATCCTGGAGCATTAACAATTGCATCGGCGGTGGGATGTTCCGGAACTACTTCATGTAATCTAGCAATTACAAACTCACACAGATTAGCGAAAGAAGTACAGCGCAAGTTCTTAGAATTAGGATTTGATACTGATGACTTGTTAAGGGATTCTACAATCAAGATTAGTGGCTGTCCCAATTCTTGTGGGCAGCATGAAATTGCAACAATTGGATTCTTTGGCGGAGCATCAAGAATTGGAGCGGCAATGGCTCCAACATACACAATGCTATTCGGAGGAAGCGATGGCGAATTTGGAGAATTAGGCAAGGCCGTAATGCGAGTACCAGCAAAGCGTGTCATCGATACAATTCGCAAGATAATAGACTTATACAAACAGGAACACGATAATACTGAAACATTGAATCAATGGATCAACAAAATTGCTGCTGGAGAGGGAAAAGGTAGCATAAAAAATATTGAAAATATTAAGGCAATACTACTTCCTGTAACGCAATTAGCATCAATAGAACAGGATCCAGAATCATATAGAGATTATGGCAATGATGTCAAATTCTCTGCAAAGACTGCTCGAGGAGAATGTGCTGCTTGAAGGCTCCAACTAAAGAACAAGAAGGGGCATTTAATTTAAAAAAGGAAAAAGGCAGTGATGGTAACGATGATAATAATAATCACTACATTAATTTCCATCTTCCAATCATTTGCGATGTCCATACCTTGCAAACACTTATTCAAAAAAAAACAGTCCGCGTAGTAGATGTTCGTAAAGAAGAAGACTACCAACAAGAGCATATCCCGACAGCAGTTTCCATTCCACTTGCAGAGATATTGAAGAAGGATAACCCACAAGAAATCATAAATATTTTGCAGAATGCGGGGATATCAGATAACATGCCAGTTGTCATTTATGATGACACATTTGGCGCACTGGCAGCTCGAGTAACATGGACTTTTCAATATATGGGCCACACAAATACTGCATTACTCGAAATGACATTCAGTCATTGGAAAAATTTAGGATTGCAAACGGAAAAGAAAATCAATATCTTTCCACGTACTGAACACGCATTAAATGTAAATCACGGGATTCATGCTGATGCATCTTATATAGAAACTGTGAAGGAGCAGCCTAATAAGATACTGATAGATTCTAGAGAACGTCTAAACTTTTTAACTGAACACATTCCTGGTGCCAAAAATATTCCCTACACTATGCTTGGTTCCAACGGCAGCATTTTTCGCAAAGCAGAAGATATTAAGAGATTTATCGAAAATAGAGGCATATCTGCTGATTCTGAAATAATCACGTATTGTGGAAGTGTTGGAACATTATCTGGATTGGCATATTATGCACTGAAATTGGCAGGTGTGAAGAATGTCAAGTTGTATTCACAATCATTTAGAGAATGGAAATCTCTAGGCAAACCCAAAGAAGAATTTAAAGATGCTAATTATTGGGATCTATCAGCAGAATAAGTATTTTGCTTTGTATAACATCTTGTACCAAATTCCATCGTTGGAAATTTTCAAACTCAACTACTACTATAAAGATCAATACAGATAGATATCATATACTACATAGGCAACTTGAGAAATTTTTAGATAAAATAAGTTTTAGATAAACAAAATCAACCAATGAATCTAAATGATTGAATGGAGAAATATATAATTTTAAAAATTCTATTGGAACTTACATTCAAACAATAAGCACTTTAAAGCCTACCAACATTTCGATCAGCTAAATGTTTTCTTTTGCCCTGCTATTAACGCTACTATTACATATTTCAAAGATGGGCAGGAAATTTGTCTTATTAGTTAATTCTCCTATATAGTTTTCATTCAAGATTAACAGCACCTGCTCAGAACTACTTTTTGCCATTTCCAGGAGCGAGCCAGCATATAAGCATATCTAGTTCCTCACAATCTATATTTACACGTATAGGTCCCAAAGGAGATTCCTTTACATCTTCAATTATTACTACGATGCCAGCACTGGCTGCTTGTTTATTTAGAAAGAAATAAGTTGTGTCTGCAATTTTATTATCTAGTAACATTCTTCTAAGAACACCCATTGAAGCTCTGGATCTAACCTGCTCATAAATGGTGCTAAGTGATTCACTGCCGCTAGCTCTGCCAACGACTCTACTGCCATATCTGAAATCTGCAGAACATTTATCAATGACATTAGTAACAGCCGATATCACTTTTTCAGGACATTCAGATGGATAAACGGAAGCTTCTATTTTTATTTCAATTTGTGCTGTAAAAGGCGCTTTTCTCATTTATTATTATCACTTTTATGGTTAATAGTAATACTATTATCATTTTTATTAATTTCATGGATCCACTTTTGAATTATTTCAAAAGCTCGTTCTTTTAGTTCTTCGACTGTTAGTTCATTGTTAGACAGCGTTTCGTCTGCTAAAGCTATTGCTTCACTAATACCTACTATTAATTCGCGTTTGTCTCTAACGACAAAATCTTGAATGCTTGAAGGAGAATCAAATCTAGCTCTTTCTTTTGTATATATGAACCTTGTATTTGTTGATGCATGAACGGCTAATAATTTGACGTAGCCAATACTCCTTAATATGTCTACTTCAGACATGCTTCTAATGCCATCAATAATGACAATACTTCTATTATGATTAGTATCCTTTTCCATTTTTCTTAAGATTAAATGGGCGATTGCTCCAGGTCCCAATTCTGTTCGTAATTTTAACATCAAAGTACCTAAATTACGATCTGTCGGTTCTAGATTTTGCCGTTTGGCTTCTTCTCGTACAGCATCACCCATGGTTATCACTTCAAATCCTTTTTCTTTTAAGGAAGAAGCAATAGTGGATTTGCCAGCTCCAGGCATTCCTGTTAGACAAACAATAATCCGCTTCTGCTTTTTAATTTCAAAATTCATTTCTATTCTTGCTTTTTTGCAGCTTATCTGATATATTATCTACATCATCTGGAAGACAATCTATAATCCTTACTAAACTCTACTGAATTTGAAAATAACGAAAAAAAGATATACTATCAGGAATTCCTCAAGATATATTCTATATGCTATAAAATTGATTATAAGCTTCTAATAGATTCAGCAAAATTACAGAACATAGAAGATTGAATTAGTTAGTAAATCATTTCTAATGCTTTTGGTCTTTTATACTTCTCTATATACTTATCATAAAAGGCAGAGAATATTATATGTTATCCTACAGTAAAACTGGCATTTCAAGTGAATAAGAACTCAGTCAGTTGGTGCTTTAATTTAATAAGGGAAGCAGTTTCTTATGGCTTATTTCATATGAAGTCAGATTCCTTATCAGGAGATTCGATAATAAATAAATTTTGCAACTAACAATCATTATTTGAGGACACAAATTTAATTAAAAATTAAGTGCTTACTACAAAAATGAAGATCTAGTTAATACTAGCTCAATAAGCTCAGCATATTCTTCATGATTTACTGCTTTTAGAACCCTAAGATAAAAATTAGTTATGAATAAGATTTTAGAATATTCTTTATGTAATAATATAATTATATACATATTTTCATATAAATAATAATTTGAATTTTTAGATCATATACATTCTCCTATTGTCTACTCTTTGTTCCTAAAACAGGTGTCTTAGAACAAAATATGTTTACTGCTTGATTATAACTAAGGGGGTTAAAATGTCATATGTTAGATATTTCTAAGCATATAACAATCCTAATTAAAGGCGAGGCTTCAAACATCTTAGGTCTTGACTGGTCATATAGAGACAAATTTTAAAGTGTTTGTATTATATCTAGTTATAACTTTAACACTTTTTATCAGCACTTGCACAAAGTTAGCATTTACACAAGAAGAACAGGAAACTAATACAATAAGCATAAAAATTACCTCGCCCATTACAGGTCAACAAATTCCTATAGGCGAACTTACTATCTCCGGCACATCTACAGATAATACCAGTACTGCTTGTACAGTATATGCTGATTGGAATGACCAAAAGCCATTTCAAAAAGCTATAGCAACTGGCCCTGGAGGAGTAGATGATTATTCTACTTGGACTTTTAAATATACTGATAAATATCATCTTATTACAAATGGAACAAACAACCTTACTTCTAAATTATCTTGTCTAAATAATCCTACGAATTTGACAAAATGGAATAGTATAGACGTCATTGGAGAAGTATCCTTAACCATACCAAAAAATAACATTACTACTGGCGACCAGCGTACATCTTTTGAAGGACAGAATCTTACAACTCTAGGAAATAAGACTGAAAATATTACGGATGAAAGTCAGACTAATACTTCACTCAGTAATACACCTACTAACAACAATGCATCAAGGACGATGATTCCAGAAGACAATACAACAACAACAGCTATCCCTAATAACAAAACAGGAAATCCTATCATTGATTTTTTCAAAGGCATGTTTGGCAGTTAAGTATGTATGTCAGCTTTATAATCACCTTTATCATTCATGCGACTAAATAGAAGCATCTTTTATTGTTACCTTGATTAAATCAAGTTCAGAACAGCAATTAATAAACTCTTTAACTTTCATTATCAGTCAGATTATCAGTCAGAAGATGTTGCCACCACGAAAAGTCATTTGTTCCGAAAGAAATGATTTTTCTGTCATCTGGGAGATAGGCTATGTGTTACAGAATGTCTATTGATAGGTCAGAGCGCTCCGGAAAGACATCATACCTATGCGCTATAGACATGAAGAAGTGGAGCTTCAAATATTGTCGACACAAAATACTACTAACTTTTGTTATGGCATTCCAGAATTGCTAAGGATAGGAACAACATATTGTATTCTCGAAATTCCTTATTATCATTACCCACACAAGTATACAAAGAATAATGTCGTTGGTAGTAAGAAGTATTCTATCCATTCATATTTGGATGTTTTAATAGGAACAATTAATAGATCACGTTAGGTTTACAGTTCTCTATTTGAGATACGTCATTAGTGAATAATTTTTCTAGCTTTTATCCACCTAAAAAAGTATCTTTATTGTTATAGTAATTGACCTTGTCATATATAATCAATATCTTTTATCCTATTTATCTTCTGTTTATATAAGTCGGAATATTCATTGCTAGGTGCTCACATTCACATTTGTCTTTTGATCAATTATTTGGTAACGTAAAACTAAATGTAGCACCTTTTCCATCTGAGTTATTCTCAGCCCATATCTTGCCACCATGAGCCTCTATGATGCTTTTAGATATAAACAGTCCTAATCCAGTACCTTTATATGATTTTGTAGCAAATTTAGAAAATAGTCTTGGTAATATTTCAGAGTCTATACCAGAACCAGTATCTTTTACACTAACGATAATTCTACCGGCACCCCTGTCAGCATCATCATCGTTTTCTTTGTTTGTTTCTACAAGAATTGTGCCGTGGCTAGTAAAGTTAATAGCATTACTTATTAAATTAAAAATAACTTGAGATAATCGCTGAATATCTCCATTGAGAAAAATATTATCTCCTTTATTAGGTTTATACAGTAATTTTATATTTTTGTTTTTAATTTCTTTCTTTATTACTATATCATTTATGGCATTCATTATTAAATCATTTAGATTAAATCGTTCTTTCTTTATTATTAGCGATTGCTGACTCTCAATTCTCGTAACATCTAGAATATCCTCTGTAAGTTGTTGAAGTCTTTTTGCATTTCTTATAATGGCATCTATTAATTCATTATATTGCTCTATGTTTCCTGTTTTTAAAGCAAGCACTTCAGACAAACCAAGTATAGGTTGAATAGGAGTTCTCAATTCATGAGCAGCTATATTGATAAATTCCTTCTGCATTTTATCATGAACTTTTAGTTGTTGATTGACTAATTCAAGCCGTTTATTTGATTCTTCTAATTGTTCATATAATTCGGTTTGATTCCAGAAACTTTCAAAAATAGAAAGATATGATGAAACTATTGACTTGCTATTAGAATATGTAGCCAAGCCTGCCGCACTATAAGATATATCTTTTGTATCATCCTTCGATTCTATAATAATACATTCTTTTTTATCAACCAATACTATTGTGATTCTAATCTGGAGACTTTTCTCTATGCTCCTAATATCAATCTGAGGCGATGTCGACTTTAGTTCCTTTGTTATCGATGTAATATGTTCATCGGTTGGAATTAATAGCCTTACTCTTACACCGTATTTTTCAGATACCTCTTTTAACAATTGTAATCCTCCCATCTGTATTTGGCGACGTAAAACATTTAACGTTGAGAACATTATCATTACTTCTTCTTTTGCTATTTTAGTCATACTCCATGCACGTTTTATTCCTTCTCTGGGATTACGAATAATCTCTATCTCTGCCGGATCAATACCTTCTTCAATATCTCTTATTCTATCATCAGCATCAATCCCATTATTCCAAAGCTCTTCAAATATTGAAGAAAAATGTTTGACATATATCGGTTCATTACTCGTTAGAAGACTTCGAACCATCTTACCGCCTTCCATACTCTCTACTGTAGCGTTAAGTTCTTTATCTCCAACTGCAAAATTCATTGGTGTTAGGCTCTTTACATGTCTTATTTTCATTCCTAGGTTCACAAATATTTTTGTCAAATCTATGCTTTCTTCATTAATACTACAGATCCACTTGATACCTCTGCCTTCTCCTCTTCTATATTTATCCAATATTTTTTTATATAGATCAAAGAAGTTATTGTAAATTAATTGCATACCTCCAAAGGAGGAAACAATTGATAACTCATTAGAAGTTTCTCCCAAATGTATTATTTGTTTAAAGATCTCATCAGGATTTTCTAATACTTTGGATTCATAATGTGTGATTCCTTCTTCTATTTCTCTAATTTTTCGTTCAGCAGGAATTGCCATATTCCATAGTGTATCAAAAATGTATTGCCCTTGTTCTACAACCTCTCTGACATTGCTATATATTACCTGTGTTAACGGCTTTGCTTCTTCTAAAATTGTAGTTGCCATATACTCTGTTTCACTTACCGCTATACCACCCTTAACCCCATCTAAATGACGAAGTTCATCAACTATTTTCATTAGCTCTTTACAGTAAGCAACATTATCTTTCGTAATTTCAGTAAAAGCTCTTATTTTCCCACCTCTTATTCTAATATCATTATATCCATCTCTATATTCTCGAATTTTAACTACAATGGATGGAGCATTATGATCAAAACAAATATCCATTGTCTCTTTTACATTAGACATAAAATATACTCCTCTTCCTACAGCTTTTTCAATACCGTATAGTATCTCAGACTTCTTCTTCTTTCCGGCATCGCTAGGTGGAAAAGAAGGAATAGTCAATGAAGGTAGATCTCTCTCATGTACCATCTCTTTATCATAAATAAGTTATTTCGCCATTATCCATATATAATTTAGTGTATTCTTATATTGTTATTATGATAATCAGATTAACTGCAGACAGTAGATTATTTTGTCAATTACCAAATGGAAGCCGTGAAATAATTATAATTGTATTTCATATTCGGTGATTGCATTTTCTGCTATTGCAGCTGCACTAGCAATAGTACAGTTGTAATTCCTAATCTGACGGAAAATCAATTGTCTGCCAAGAATAAGACAAAGTTGTTCAGTATGCAGTACGAAAAACTGCAATGTCATGACAGGATCCACTATCTGGTCAATAAACATATCAAATAGTAATGGCTGCTCTACCAAGAAAAGAGGATAAGATTTATCTTGTTCTAGCAACATTCACTGCAAGATATCCAGTTGAAGTAGTTGTGATTCATGGATACATACACTCTCAGACACCTGATCAAGCACATATAAACGCTGAATGCTTCATTTGGTAATGGAAAGAAAATTTGGAATCTCTTTGATAAAAACTCCATAAATTCACCGATCAATGCAGGTTCATTTGCATTTGTAGATAATGTACTAGCATTCATACATTAGAAGGAAAACCATTTACATTAACCTACACTGATGATACAATGGCGAAATCACTAAACATATAAAATATCACACTGCACCAATTCGTTCGTTTAATGCTGTAAGCAAAATTTGCATAGAAGCATAGCACCATCAATTATACTGTAAAACTCTCTTCTATACTTGCCATAACGTTTAGCTGAACGAGATATGTTAAAACCTCCTACAATATTAATACAGAGCCCTTCTGTATACATTATCCACAGCAGCCTTCTTCAATTTCTTCTTTGTTCTAGAATCTGTTATTATTACAGATTCTTGAAAATGCGTATGACTTGCGCCTCGGTGCTCTGTCAGTATTATCTATCAGACTAAATATTATTTATTTAGGAATTTGCTTATATGATAGATATTCCCTTATCGTTTTCCTCCTTTTAACAACGTCAAATTCCATAACGCATGTTACCACTGTATAGAGGTGTAATAATACTAAAAATTTTATACATTTATGAACTTGACTGTTAGAGAAATGTGTTCAGTTAGGAGAGGCTATAATATATAATAAAATCTAAAAGGCTGTTAAAAGAAGTTAGATACCTTGATGGTTAAAAGAACAAACCTTGTGTAAGTTGTCTCTAAAAATTCAAGTTACTTTGATATAAATGATGCATTGATAAGAGAAAATTAATAATAAGATTTAAGCGTTTTATGCCTAATATAAAAAACTAATATGGTACTTGAAAATCTTTTGTATAACAGGAGGATTTTAACACGAATAATATATAATTTTTTGTTGTTGTATTAAAACTATCAATTTGCATTTAAATAAATTCAAAACTATAATTATATGACAAGTATTGAATACTAGTAGAATTTTCATTGCTGTAGATGCATCGAGTAAAGACACTATCGAAAACATACAGCACAAAATACAACTTTCCGCTGGCTGGAATAATCAACTGCTAAAGCCGGTATCTAAACAAAGTTTTCATTTTACTCTAATCTTTCTTGGTGAAGTGACGATCAATACTATTGACATAATCAAGACTAAGCTATCAGAAATAGAATTTGAACCAGTTAAAATTATCTATACTGGTATCGGGGGTTTTCCAAGTTCTAATGCTGCCAGAGTAATTTGGCTCGGAGTAGATGCGGAAGGGAGCCGAAAACTTATTGGCCTTGCTGAAAAAGTAAGGTCAAAAATGAAAGATATAGGTTTTATGCCGGACAAAGCTTTTACACCACATATGACGCTTTTTCGTACAAAGATAGGAAAGTTAAAGATAACAACCAACTTGTTGTCAGAGTATGATCGCATAACCTTTGGTTCAGAGATTATTGATAAAGTCCATCTCAAACGAAGTGATCTCACTTCTTCAGGTCCCGTTTATACAGATATATTTACGGTGAATGCTTCTGACTGACATAAACTGTATTACTTCTCAAGCATTACAGCTCTGTCAACCATCATCTAAAGATGTACAGCGCTTAACAGCAATTGCAGAGGAAGCAATGAAACTCGTAAGACAATATTCCTCTCCAATCATAATAGATGTAGTATTTGGTGGGTCTTTTGCGAAAGGTACCTGGTTAAAGCGAGAAGATATTCACGACAAAAGTGGAAACTCTGAGGAAAGTGCTGATATAGACATCTTTGTAAAAATTGATGTTTCGCTTCAATATGAAGAATTCGATGAGCTTGCAAAGCAGATAGGAAAACAGTCTCTTAGCGAATATAGTCCCCGTCTACGCTATTCTAGTCATCCATATGTTGAAGCACATGTTAAAGGAATTAGAGTTAATGTTGTGCCCTGTTATAATGTAGAAAAAGGTAAATGGAAAAGTGCTGCCGATAGGTCACCATTCCATACAGAGTATATCAAGGCTAATTTAGATGATGAAAAGAAAAATCAAGTAAGATTATTGAAGAAATTCTTTAAATCAATTGGAGTTTATGGAGCTGAAATCGCTACTGCTGGTTTTAGTGGTTATGTTACTGAGATTTTAATTTTAAAATATGGTTCATTTGAGTCTGTATTAAAGGCAATATCAAATATAAGAGAAGATAAAAATATAATTTCTATCGGCAAGTTTGATGAGGACATTTTAAAAATTTTTCAAAGTAAACTTATAATAATCGATCCAGTTGACTCTAGAAGAAATTTAGGGACTGCAATTTCTGAAGAGAATATTGGCAAGGCTGTACTTGCAGCTAGGGCATTTTTAGAAAATCCATCACTGGACTTTTTCAGAGAAAAGAAGGAAAAATATGAGTCTTCTAAGAAGCTATATTCAAATTTACTTATAGTCGAATTTATTTATAGCCAACGCAGTCCTGACATTATTTGGGGACAGCTAAAGAGAACTCTTAATGCAATTTCAAAACAACTACGCACTGCTAATTTTCGTATAATTCGAAGCATTAGTGATATTGATGGAAAAGGACATGCAGCGCTTGTATTTCTGTTAGAAACAATTACTCTGCCGCAATACATGGCAAGAACAGGTCCTCATATTTTCAGGAGAAAGGACACTTCCGAATTCATCTCAGAGAATAGAAAAAAATCTTTGTTGATGTGGGTGAATAATGAAATGAAGGTTGAAAGTTTGTTCGAGAGAAAAACAATAAATGCAAAAGAGTATGTAGAATTTATCTTGACTAAAAAAAAAGATACAGGGATTACTAAGGGACTGATAGAAGATATTCAAAAGACACATCAAATTTATACAGGGGATGAGAAAGAAATACACGGATTAGTAAAGAATGCAATCTACAAACTTGTCACTACCGATTCCCGTGTTTTCAGATAGAATTAATGTGAATTCGCCAAAACTTTCTACTATTATTTGTTATCCGCATTTTAGTGAAAGAGAATATTCTAATCGTTTAAAAGAAATATATTCGCATGGAATTGATTTCATATTTTCTGTTGGTCGAACAAAAATTGGTAGCATAGCGATCGCAGGTAAAGGTTGTGTAAGTCTAGTGGTAAAAACTCAGATCAAAAATAGAATATGTGCTCTGAAGATAAGGAGAACGGACGCAAGTAGGAAAACGATGGACAGAGAGGTGACTTTACATCGAATAGCAAATTCAGCTGGTGTCGGGCCTAGTATATTAGACTATTCAGAAAACCTCATAGTAATGGAATACATCGATGGTTTGAGCATAATTAACTGGATAAATCATCTAAATATCAATCCAGAACAGCTTCGAAATGTTGTTAACAGCACGATGGAACAATGCTATAAATTAGATAAAGCACATTTAGATCATGGTGAATTAAGTCGTCTAGATCACCACGTAATTGTGTCGCTATCTGATACTGCCAACATCATAGACTTTGAAAGCTCTAGTATGAAAAGGAAGTTATGCAACGTAACAGCTGCAGCCCAGTCACTATTTCTAAGTGGACCAGTTTCAAAAAGAGTGAATGAAATATTACGTCTTCCGGAAAGAGAAAGAATAATTAAAGCGTTGAAGATCTACAAGAACGATCAAACCAGAAACAACTTTGATAACATCATGAGCATCTCAGTCAGATAGTTATCCTAGAATATAGTTTAAGTTTCAACATAGTGATCCTAAGTAGAAAAGGACAATATCTAAATATCAATTTCACATGCCTCATTGTTAGCAGTGGTAGAAAAGGCAAGGATAAACAGTGCTAAACCTATACATATTCAAGTCCTGAGAATATCACTTGTTGCTATAGTTTCTGTTGTTATCTTTGAGTTTTGTGCAGGGATTATTGCGAATAGTTTATCGCTGATTACCGACGGTGCTCATGCATTACTTGATGCCGCAATTACTGGAATTTTACTTATCGCAGCTAGGCTTGCTCTAAAACCGAGGGATGTTGAACATACTTATGGTCATGGAAAAATAGAAACTGTTGGCGGTTTCATTGGGGGCGTTGCACTATTCATATTAGCAATTTTTGTTATATATGAAGCATTAGCGAGAATTACAATTGGAGTAGTTGATAGTTCACTTGTTAAACCAGGCATGTTAGGATTTGCTGCTGTCATATATACCTTATCAGTTGATGGCTTTAGACTAGCGCTTCTACAATATGCTACTAAACGGGCCGAAAGCATAACTTTGAAAGCCGACTATTACCATGCGTTTACAGACCTTTTGTCCACAGGGATTGTATTGTTAGGCCTATGGCTTGTTACAGTAGGATTTAATAACGGCGATTCAATTGCAGCAATAGTTCTTGGAGTATTTCTTGCTTACCTAAGTTTTACATTTTCCTATAGATCTGCACTAGATCTGACAGACACCATATCGCCAAAGCTGGTTTTAAAAGTAAAGGAGGCTGCCTATAACACCAGTGGTGTTTTAGAATGTAAAGATGTTAAGATGCGCAGAGTTGGAAGAGAAACTTTCATTGATGCAATAATAATTCTTAGAGCCAATATGAGTTTTGAGAATGCCCACAATATAAGTGCAGAAGTAGAAAAGAATATTTCCGAGAGCATAGGTGGCAATCCGAACATTGTAATCCATTTCGAGCCAATATGGAGTTCAGATCTACCCTTAGAATCAATTATTGAGACAGCTGCCCTAAATATCAAAGGAGTAAAAGGCATTCATAACATTTTAGTTTCCAGAGCAGATGCCGGTCAAGTGATAAATGTCTCAGTGCATATCCAGGTAGACAGGTTTACAAAATTGATCGATGCTCATTCTATTGCTAATTTAGTAGAAGATTCTGTGAAAAAAAATATCAGAGCAGTGCAACATGTTGTAGTTCATCTTGAGCCCTTGATGCCAGGCGTACAAGAACTAAGGATCATCAAGGATAAACCGATGGAAGAATCTATAAAAAGTATCATTTCCAGCCGACTAGATATTAAACACATTGGTAGCATTATAATATACAAAACAAATGAAGACATCTTAAAAATTGACATAAATTGTGTCTTCCAAACATCTGGAGAAACCATAGAGGAAATTCATGAGAAAGTTTCACAACTTGAGAGAGATATACGTACACGTTATCCAAATGCAATTGTTACCATACATGCAGAACCATCGTAAATCTTATTGGGTACTTTACTTCTATCATTAATTTAGTTCATCACACTGTTTGTTTGTACATAAAAAGAAATTTTATGGTAGTTAAAGATTCTCTTATTGTAAGTATCCATAAAACTCCTAAAATTTCTGTCACAAATTTATACTAGTAAAAGAATTGAAAACTAGTGGATCCGATTAATATATCATTTGCCTATCTCTCTAATCCTTGTCCTTGTAATCATTCTACAAATTGTGTACCGTTCCTAATGATGATCCTACTTACCATTGCGGATCTTCCCCATAGGGTCTTGGAGTATAAGTCTAGTCTAGTCTAGTCTAGCAAGACAAATTGATTATATTGGAAGTGTCTGATTTCATACCGCTATTGACTCAACTACTACTAACGATGACACCAATATACGATGACTACCAACAATAAGAAAAAATTTAGGCATAACTAAATATTCCAGAATTGAAAGACCTTCTAAATATTAAATAGAATAAACATATTTTTGGGCAAAGAGAACGAATCACGGGGCATATGCCAAAGACGCCAAAATGTATTTACAACCATCAAACTCCAGAAAAAGTAAGATATTAGCAGTGGCTATGGAAGTAAATGAAGATATCGAAGTTATACAGAATTTTCAAGTGGGCAGAAATCCTGTAGGGAATATCATAATGGAAGTACATGTTAGAAAATAAAGAAGGAATAGCAAGAGACAAAATTGAAAACAAACGCCATTTTTGATAATATATATCAATAATACCTTTTCTGGTATGCTTGCATACGTTAATATAATTATAATATGTTCTAATACATAAGGTTAAGAGGACGATAAAAAATAATGTCATCATCAGCAAGTGGATTTATTAAAGCAATAGAATCAGGTTCAAAGCATCTTATTCTTAAGAGATTTACTTTCCGATATCCAGAACAAAAGCTCAAGTTCGTTGGAGATGGATATCAGTTTGAT
>Ga0126310_10000001_pt1 | contig 130896 bp, 142 predicted proteins | sample Plot60_FD_92540 | JGI IMG/M metagenome (GOLD analysis project Ga0126310, IMG submission 92540) | Serpentine soil microbial communities from UC McLaughlin Reserve, CA, USA - Plot60 | ecosystem: Environmental > Terrestrial > Soil > Grasslands | place: USA: UC McLaughlin Reserve, Lake County... | reverse complement strand
CAACAACTACGAACTAGCCCAACTTATTTAGAATGGTTAAAGACTCAGAGATGGGATGGCAAATTGCCTCTGGTAACTGGTGGTACTGGTAGTGCAGGTACTACTCCATTTATACAGATTCCATCTGGCCAGTCTGCACAACGAAATGAAACTGTCATTACATCAAGATGAAGATACAACTAACATTAAGAAATGAGAAATTGTTTAAAAATTAATTTCCTGTGAGAAATATCATTTTTCTTTTTGTTCGTTGTTCGATTGCAAATTCTTCACATTAGTTTTAATATGATCTATTATGATAGACAAAGGAGTTCCTGGACCAAAGTTTCCTGTTATGCCTTCATTTTCTAGAATTTTTTTGTCTATCTCGGGTATAACACCACCGCCTACAAGCAAAATATCTTTTATACCTCTTTCTTTTAAAAAATGTGCAACCTTTGGAAACAACGTTAGATGTGCTCCATTAAGTAAACTCATAGCAACAGCATCCACGTCTTCATCAATAGCCGCTTTGGCTACATGCTCGGGCGAACAAAACAGACCCGAGTAAATAACCTCCATACCAGCATCTCTTAAAGCCCTACAAATTACTAATGCTCCTCTATCATGACCATCTAGACCCAACTTGGAGACAAGAACTCTTATCGGCTTTTGTCGTTGTTGTTGTTGATGATCTTGTGCTGCCATGAGTGAAGTAAGATAATTAAGTTTAAAACCTTTGTTCTTTTTAATGCTATGAATAGTATCTCATTTTATCATTGTATTCTGAAATTATAAGATGTTAATTTTTTTAGAATTGAAATCTAAGCAAAGTTGTAAGTTTATCATAGATAAACCATGCTGTAGCAATACAATTACAACACTCGTTATATCCATGCCTTTATAATAGCAATTAGTGCTATCAGACTCGTACAATAAAGAAACCATAATCTGTATGTGGCTGTTTGTGACAGCACACAACAATATAGGCCCAAAAATATCTTGCAAGAACCAAAACTTATATTCATAGATGATAATGAAATGCATATTAGTGCAGTGTAGCTAAGAGTATATCTTGGATTTGGATTCAATTGAACCTATGATCAACAAATTAATTCTTGATGTTTGTCTTTCCATAGAAAGAGAAATGTGTTGTTGCTGAGCAATTTGTACATCAATGGCCTCTAAGAAGTATTTAATATTGAGAATATATTATCAAAACAATGCTTCCAATTGTCAAGGGCCTGTTAGAAGGTGAAAGACGTTCGTTGTCAAGGGCAATCTCTATTGTCGATAACGACGAGCCCGATTCAAAAATTATTTTAAGACAAATTTTTGGTAAAACCGGCAATGCTAAAACAGTAGGCTTTACAGGCCCTGGAGGAGCAGGCAAAAGCTCACTTATTGGAAAATTAGTACCAGAATTGCAAGCTATGAGATATAAAACGGCTATTATCGCAGTAGATCCTACAAGCGCAATAACAGGTGGAGCCATCTTAGGAGACAGAGTTCGGATGCAGGGCGTTATCGAAGATGATAATCTCTTTATGAGAAGTTTGGCATCAAGAGGTGCAGTCGGAGGAATTTCAAACTCTCTTCGTAACGTGATTAGAATATTGGATGCAGCCGGATATGATCTTATCCTTATAGAAAGCGTTGGAGCCGGACAGTTAGAGATAGAAATCTCTAAGATTGTAAATATTACTGCAGTAGTGTTCACACCATACACAGGCGACAATATACAGGCTATAAAAGCAGGCTTATCAGAAATAGGTGATCTCTATGTTATTAATAAGGGCGATTTACAAGGCTCATCTACCTTGTTTAACTCTATTTTAGATTTAATAGGAAACACAGAGAAAAAACCTGTAGTGTTAAAAGCTTCAGCAAAGACAGGGATGGGGATAAAGAAATTAGCATATAGTATTGATGAATTACTAAGGGCTAAAAGAATGGATTATAAAGAAAAAGAGAAAAAAATGATCGAAGCAGAACTAAGAGATATGGTTTTAAACATGATTCAACAAAAAGTTTCATATATGTTAACTTCGAATAAAAGATATTACGATTTAATTGATAAATTAATAAGCAAAAGGACAGATCCATATCAGGCTGCTGAACAATTAGCCGACGAGATGTTGAGGTGAATATAAATTATGCCCGCAGAACCAATCAAAACAGATTCTGGAATCCCGGTAAAAAGAGTTTATAATAAAAAAGACTTATCCAAATTCGAGCTGTTCGAAGAAGAACCTGGAAGATTTCCCTATACGCGAGGATTATATCCGAATATGTATCGCGAACGTTTATGGACAATGCGACAATATAGTGGCTTCGGAAGTGCAGAAGAGACAAATAATAGATTCAAATTCTTACTTGATCGCGGACAGACTGGATTATCTCTTGCCTTCGACCTACCCACTCAAACTGGGAGAGATTCAGATGATCCTCAATCCGAAGGAGAAGTGGGAAGAACTGGCGTCGCTATCAGTTCTATCAAGGACATGATGACCAGTTTTCAAAACATACCTCTTGATAAAGTTAGCACTTCTATGACAATTAATTCTACTGCATCTATACTTCTTTCATTCTATATAAGTATTGCAGAATCTCAGGGAGTATCGCCAGTTGATCTTAGAGGAACAACTCAAAATGACATACTCAAAGAATATATTGCTAGAAATACCTATATCTATCCGCCTAAACCTTCTATACGACTTATCGGAGATATGATTCAGTACTCTTCAAAATTTGTTCCACAATGGTATCCTATTAGTATCTCTGGTTATCACATGCGAGAGGCAGGATCGAATGCTGTTCAAGAATTAGCCTTTACCTTTGCTAATGCAATTGAGTATATAGAAATGTGCACTAAAAGAGGATTACGAATAGATGATTTTGCTCCACGATTATCATTCTTCTTCTGTTGTACCATGGAATTCTTTGAAGAAATAGCTAAATTTAGAGCTGCAAGACGCATATATGCTAAAATTATGAGGGAAAAGTTCCACGCTAAGAATGCAAAATCATTGCATTTACGCTTTCATGTCCAGACCAGTGGCGAATCGTTAACTGCTCAGCAAGTTGATAATAATATTGTTCGAGTTACTATGGAGGCACTTGCTGCTGTCTTGGGTGGATGCCAATCTCTGCATACTAATTCGAGGGATGAAGCATTGGCCTTACCCACGGAAGAGTCTGTCAAGATAGCACTTCGTACTCAACAGATAATCTCGACAGAATCGGGTGTTATCAAGACCGTAGATCCATTGAGTGGTTCAAATTATGTTGAATATTTAACAAATAGAATAGAAGAAGAAGTTGACAAGTATTTGAGAAAAATTAATCGTATGGGTGGTGCGCTAATAGCCATTGAAAAAGGCTATTTTCAAGACGAGATCCGTAAAAATGCTTACCAATTAAAAAAGGATATCGACGAGAAAAAAAGAGTTATTGTTGGAGTAAACAAATTTCAAGATTCACATGGCGTCGAACCGATTCTAAATCGTATTGACACAGAGATCGAGAGAAGACAAGTGGCTAGGTTAAAGGACCTAAAAACCTCTAGAGACAATATAAAGGTCCATCATGCTGTCACTGCATTGGAAAGGGCTGCGGAAAACCCAGATGAAAATTTGATGCCCCATATTATTAACGCAGTAAAGAGTTATGCTACTCTTGGAGAAATAAGTAGTACATTAGGACAAATATTCGGAAGATATGAACCAAAGATATCATTTTAAATCTATATTTTTTTGCAAAAGTCATTTCAAAAGATAATATCAAAACTACACATAGTCACTATCAGCTTTGTGGAAGCCCTTTTTGACTATAATCTAATAGGAAAAATGAGATATATTGACGCCTTGACTAGATGATAAAGCTATATCAAATATTTGATTCTAAAGTATTTTATTACATAATGTCTTTAATATCTCTTGTTTTCTGGTTATTGTCAAAAGGTAAAGCAATATCATTCAAAACAGTCCACGTGCATTCTAATTGGAATAAGGGTTATTATAAACATGCCAGATATACTTTATCATTTCTTTAAGATAAAATCTTATCATTTGGTTAAACAAAACTATTGTTTATATCTCTCATGATAATCATAGCTTTAATAATATTTACACCGTTATAGGTTAGAACAAAATATTATATATTATCAATAGTTTCACACGTAACTCAGATGAGAGTAGACCACATCGCAATTGCCGTTAACAATGTAGATGAAGCAGTGAAAGACTATCAAAGGATTCTAAATATAGATCGGCTTAAATTTGAGGTTGTACCAAACGAAAAAGTGAGGGTTGGTATGCTTGATTTAGAAGATACAAGGATAGAGTTCATGGAGCCTACCTCTGCTGATAGTCCTATAAAAAAATTTCTTGATGAAAGAGGTGAAGGTATACATCACATAGCAATCACCGCCGATGATATAGAAAAAGATGTTGCAAAAGCTTCAGCAGAAGGAATGAAAATGTTAGGAAGCCTACGTTCCGGTTCTTATGGCAGAAGAATTATCTTCATTCATCCGAAATCCTTACATGGAGTATTGACAGAATTCTGTGAAGCGCCACAAAAAGACTAATTGAACGAACATATATGTCCTTTCTCATTAATTACTTCCCCTTTTTGAAAATAAGCTTTACCACAATGTTAAAACTATATTGATAATGAAAATATATTTAACAGAGTTATCTTTAAGCACTTTAAAGTTTGTGTATACTTCAGATTTAAATATTAAGTTAATATTATTCTAGTGCTTGCTAACAATTTAATGTAGTGTATCGTTTTGGCGCAGGATAATTAATATTGAATCGCTGTTTATATAGAGTGAGAATGGTTTTGAACTGTGCTGTATGTGGTTCACAATTTGCAAATAAGCGATGTTATTTTTGTGAAAGCAAAATATGTTCTTCTTGTATAGCACCTGCAGATGTAACCGGAGGATATACTACAAAATGTGTTAACTGTGACAGACGAATGGTTAATAAAATTAGCCTTCTTTCGGTTATTAGAAGAAATAAGATTATCATAGCAATCCTTTTTGGATTTTGGATCTTTACTGTTTATCCTATTCCTTTTCTACAAATGCTTGGTTACAATATTCCTGCAACAGCATTTCAACCTATTCTTATTACAACTGCGATCATGATTATTCCATTCATTTTCATGTTTATAGCATGGCAGAGAAGAGGAACTTGAATCAGGAGAGGAGATGTAAGTAATGAGATACAATATCGATTTATAAGCATTGTAGTACTAACATAATATCTTAAGACAGATTAGTTTTAACTAGATTTGTGAACTGTTTTGTGGTGAGTTCTCCTCCTATGTCTTTTGTTTTTTTATTTTTTTCCAGCACCCTAACAATAGCATCTTCAATTCGATTACCTTGTTTAAGAGCATCTTTATCATTATTCTTATAGGCCAGCCACTCAAGCATCATTTTTGTTGATAGTAATATTGATGAAGGATTTGCGATGTTCTTTCCTGCAATATCAAATGCTGCGCCATGTACGGGTTCAAATAATGCGAAATCATCGCCTATATTTGCGGCCGATCCCATTCCTAGACTTCCTGCTATCTGCGATGCTTCATCCGATAGTATGTCCCCAAAAAGGTTAGTAGTTAATATGACATCGAATTCTTCAGGACTTCGAATTAAATTCATCGCACACGCGTCCACATATAATTCGCTATATTTTATATTCGGATATTTTTCTGCAACTGATTTACATGTCCTTGCAAACAGGCCGTCGCCTTTTCGAAGGACATTTGCTTTATGGACTGCTACAACTTTATTTTTTTTGTTCCTAAGAGTACACATTTTGAAGGCATATTCGGCGATTCTTTTGCATGCCCTTTCTGAAGTTAGCCTTAATGCAATAACGGTATTCTCATCAGCGTAAAACTCCCATCCCAAGTATAGGTCTTCAGTATTCTCACGTATAATCACCAAGTCTACATTATTATAATGAGTCGGAACGTTAGGAAAAGATTTGGATGGTCTGACATTTGCATAAAGATCAAACATTTGTCTTAAGACGATGATTACATCAGCCGCACTTTCTCCTACCGGGCCTTTCAGACAGGCGTCAGATTTTTTTACTTTAGCCATGGCTGAATCTGGTAATGCTTTGCCAAATTTACTAATTGCATTATCTCCAGCGGAAATTTCTTCTATAGTGAATTTGGTTTTGGAATTATCGCTTATATGCTCCAAGATTGATTTTGCAGAGGATGTGAGATCAGGACCGATTCCGTCACCATCGATAAGAGCAATATTGTACCTTGACAAATAGTCTTTATCCTTTAAGATTGTATAATAAACTTAATTCTTAGTATATAGAATCTTTCTTAGCATTATCTTATTAATCGCGTCCATCATAGCCTGTACTGACGCAATCACTACATCTTCTCCTGACTTTCGTGCAGAAACGATGTTGCCGTTTTTATCTTCTACTTTGATAACAACCTCTGCCAAGGCATCTGAACCGCCAGTAATAGAATCAAGTTTGTACTCACGAATTTTGATATTAGCCATCTCGCCTGCAATCTTTTGAATTGCTTTTAATGCAGCATCTACGGGTCCGACTCCTATTTCTGAGGCAATGAAATCGTTACCATCTGAATTCAGTCTGACAACAGCTGTTGGAATGATATTCATGCCAGTCACAATATGAAAATCATAGAGCTTGAATTTTTCTTCAAACTTATTATTATTCATAATCTCTCCAGCAATAGACAAGAGCTCTGCAGTTGTTATAGACTTGCCTTTGTCTGCGAGTATTTTTTGTTTTTCCACAATTAAGTGAATCTGATCATCTGTAGGTCTAATACCGAAGTCTTCTAACATTGCTCTAATTCCATGAGCACCTGCATGTTTACCTGCTTGAAGCCATCTTTTTCTTCCTACGATCTCAGGATTAATAGGTTCATAAGTAAGAGGATTGTTCAAGATCCCGTGTGTGTGGATGCCAGACTCATGGCCAAACGCATTTTCACCTATTATGGCTTTGTTAGGCTGAACAATTATTCCCATTTTATTAGACACAAATTTGGATGTTTCATAAAGGAATTCAGTTTTAATATTATGTCTCTTGTTGAATAAGCATTGAAGTGCCATGACTAGTTCCTCTAAGGACGCATTTCCTGCCCTTTCTCCGAGTCCATTAATTGTCACATGAGCGCAATTAGCACCAGCATTAATCCCGGCGATCGTGTTAGCCACTGCCAGCCCAAAGTCATCATGACAATGCATGCTGATAGCCAAATTTGTCGCTGATTTAACGTCATTTACAAGTTCAGTTATATATTGTGGTGTTGCATATCCAACAGTATCCGGTATGTCTATCCTATCAGCACCTGCTATCTCGACTGCCTTGAAAATTTCCTTTAAGAATTTTTTATCCGATCTTGTTGCATCTTCTGCAGAAAATTCTACCTTCATACCATGTCTTTTTGCATATTCTACTGCCGAGACAGCTTTTTCTAGAACCTGCTCACGAGTCATCTTTAGCTTGTATTGCATATGAATATCAGAAGTAGCAATAAAGGTATGGACATATGGAATATTGCATTTTATAACAGCATCTATGTCAGTTTTTATCGTCCGGGCTAGACCACATATCTCTGCCTTTAGTCCTTGCTTTGCTATGTTCGTCATTGCTTCCATTTCTCCATGAGAAACTATAGGAAAACCTGCCTCAATTATATCAACACCTAACTCGTCAAGTTTAGAAGCAATCTCAACTTTTTGCTTTGGAGTAACAGACACACCCGGAGTCTGTTCACCATCTCTTAAGGTAGTATCGAAAACCTTTATTATTTCTTTTGAACTGGACATTAAGAGTATGTACCTCGTGGAAGAGCCGAAACACCTGTTCTTGCCAATTGGATTATCCCGTAATGATCGACAAGGTTCTTAAATGCATCTATTTTGTCAGGCGTACCAGTAACTTCTACAATAATAGTCTCTTTACTAATATCAAGTATATTTGCTCTAAAAATGGATGCAAAATTGGTTATTTCCATTCTGGTAGTGGGATCTACCGCTCTCAATTTTATTAAAGCAAGTTCACGATAAACAGTTCTCATTATATCAAGAACTTTTACATCTACTACGTCAATTAGTTTTCTTAGCTGTTTCACTAGTTGATCTAATGTCCTTTCATCACTTTCTGTTGTAATAGTCATTCTTGAAAGATCCACATTTTCAGTTGATCCAACTGTGATGCTTTCTATGTTAAAGTTCCTCGCCCTAAAGAGATTAGTTATCCTGAACAAAACCCCAGGTTTATCCTCTACGATGGCAGAAATTATATACCACGCTTTGTCATGCACAGTAGATATATTCAATTGTGAAGAAACAGGCGTAATCGTCATAATTTAATTCATGATCCCGTTATCATATCCTTAAGGCCAGTTCCTGGTGCAACAAACGGATAGACGTCCTCTTCTGGATCGATGGGTATATCGATGACAGTAGCAACATCGGTTTTTAAAGCTGATTTTATTGCTTTTTCTAAATCTTGCAGGGACTGAACTTTTATTCCCTGCGCGCCATATGCTTCGGCTATTTTTGCATAATCAGGGCATCTATGCTGGTGCACACCCATATATCTTCTATTATAAAATGTCCGTTGCCATTGAGCTACCATTCCTAGGATATAATTATTCATTAAAAAAACAATTACAGGTAAATTATCAAGGACTGAAACTGCAAGAGAATTCTCAGTCATATTAAACGAACCATCGCCGGCGATGTCGACTACAGGAACGTCTGGCATAGCTGCTTTAGCGCCTATTGAAGCTGGAAATCCAAAACCCATTGTTCCCAATCCTGTAGAACTAAAAAAAGTACCAGGACAAATAACGTCAAAATGCAATGATGCCCACATTTGGCATTGACCAACTTCCGTAGTAGCAATCGCCTTTGAAGGTAAGATTTCTCTAAGTTTTTTTAATGCTTTCCTAGCAGTTAAGTCTCTCGGAAAATCCTTGGTGCTTTCAGCATAATAATTGATCAATTCAAGTCTTCTCTTTAACCATGGATAGTCTGTATTTTTTTTTACTATTTTCTTGGAGAGCATCTTTACAAGGGTTCTCAGAGAAGATTTGACATCCCCTACTACTGCTACATCAACAGATTTATTTTTACCAATTTCTGCTGGGTCAACGTCCATATGAATGATACTCATTCCTTTTCCAAATTCATCATATCTGCCAACAGATCTATCAGAAAATCTGGCTCCTACTGCTAATATGCAATCTGCTTCAAGGATGATCTTATTTGCTTCGGCATGACCGTGCATTCCTATAGGACCCATTGCCAGAGGATGATTTTCTGGAAAAGCCCCTTTACCCTTAAATGTCGTCACGACAGGACTCATTAACAATTCTGCTGCAGCCTGTAGTTCAGAAAAAGCACCTGAGAGGATTACTCCACCGCCAGCCATTATTATCGGTCTCTCTGCCTTCAATAATAGTTCCACTGCGTTTCCTAGGTGGGAAAGATCTGCATCAATAATAGGATTGTATCCACGTACCTTGATAAGATCTGGAAATTTCATATTTGCAGAAGACTGCTGTACGTCTTTTGGAATATCAATAAGGACAGGACCTGGTCTTCCACTTTCGCTTATGTAGAATGCCTTTTTCACTATCTCCGGAATTTCCTCGGCAGCCCTCGGCTGAAATGCGTATTTAGTACAAGGATTTGCAACACCTATTATGTCTGTCTCCTGAAATGCATCCTTTCCTATCATGGCTAATGGAACCTGACCAGTTACTGCAACCATAGGTGATGAGTCAGCATAGGCCGTTGCGATTCCTGTAATTAAATTAGTCGCGCCTGGACCTGAAGTGGCAAAGCAGACACCAGCTTTTCTTTTAATTCTTGCATAGCCATCAGCCATATGGGCGGCAGATTGTTCGTGTCGAACAAGTATATGTCTGAAATTTGCATCTACTAAAGCATCATAGATAGGTAAGTTAGCTCCTCCGGGAAGACCAAACACTGTGTCGACACCCTCTTTTTCTAGAGCATAAATGAGCGCTTTTGCCCCTATCATTTCCACCATATATTGTTATTCACCAATATTTTTTCTAAATAAACGCTCTGCTAAAACGGGGGAGTGCAGAGCTCAATTCAGAGATCTTAGCTTCTGCAGCAACAGGATAACCGAGACATCTTTAACCTGGAACTGCGAAGAAGTTAGTATAAACCCTCCACCGTCCTTAGGAGACATTCCTCATACAATGCAATGATATAATTAATAAAGATTTTGCTGGTTCATGCTGATAATAGCAATATTTGAAATAAAATTTATGCTAATCCATAATAGCAACAGAGGAAGATTAAAGATCAATCTATAGACTTCTTGCTATGATATCGATTGGTATAAGTACGATGCCAAGGATGTCAATAAATGACAATAAATTCCTTGACCATTTATACTATTAGCTCTGATACAGAAATGTAATATTAGCTTTAATTACAAGATTGTATCTGAGAGCTAAACAAACTAAACAGAAATCTTCTGCCTTTATAGGTAAATATAATCTTAATACAAAGATCTATATAAGTACGGGAGATCGTTTGACTATCCAGCTGCTTTCATTTCTTTTTGCTGTTCCTTTATCTGTCTTTCTTTTTCCTTCATATATAATTCAGAAGCTTGTCTTAGATCCAAATTGCTGTGCACAATTGATCTTACAGATTTAATCATTGCGACTGCATAAGTTGATTGCCAAATATTTCTGCCCATATCAACTCCGGCGGCGCCATGCTCTATAGCTTCATAGGTTAACTTCAACGCGTCGATTTCATTTGGCAATTTCTTGCCTCCTGCCACGATTAAAGGAACTGGGCAGCCTTCCACAACACTTTCAAAATTCTCACAATAGTATGTTTTTACAATATGTGCTCCCTGTTCAGCAGCGACCCTGCATGCTAAAGCAAGATACCTACTATCTCTGGTCATTTCCTTTCCTACCGCAGTAACTGCCAGCACAGGAATTCCATATTTTTCACCTTCATCTACTAAGCGAGACAAGCTTGCTAGCGTTTGATGCTCATATTTACTTCCAACGAAGATTGAAATAGCAAGACAACTGGCATTAAGCTTTATAGCTTCTTCTATTGAAGTTGATATTGTCTCATTTGAGAGATCTTCTCCAACAATACTTGTACCCCCTGAGACTCTGAGAACTATTGGAACTTCTATACTAGGGTTGACTGATGTTCTTAATATTCCTCTTGTGATCATTAGTGAGTCTGCGTACGGCAATAGGGGCTTGATAGTTCTACTGGGAATTTCCAATCCCTCTGTAGGACCCAAAAAATAGCCGTGATCAACTGCAAGCATCAAACAACGACCATCTTCTTGACGAATGATCTTAGACATTCTATTTTTCATGCCCCAATCCATGCTACTAATTCCTTCTGACAGTATACTTTTTCAATATTTATATCTTTTAATTTTCTAGTCAGTTATAACAATTACTTTCATTGCCACATCAGCTTTGTGCGCACATTTTATCGCCTGCGCGGCATCATCAATTTTGAAACGATGCGTTATCAAACTGTTAATATCTATGCGTTTTTCTGCAATTAATTTTATTGCCTGGTTGGTTTCAATCTCAGATGCAGCGTAGCTAGGAATCAGAATTTGTTCATTTGAATATAAATTGTTTAAATCTAAAGAAATATTGGTCCCCTTAGATGGCACGCCAAAAAGCATTATTCTGCCTCCCCTCCTTGTAATTTCAAATGACTGCATAACCGCACTTGTATTTCCTGTGGCAACTATTGTCATATCCGTTCCTCTGTCGTTCGTAGCTTCTCTGATCTTCTTGATGATGTCTTTGTCAATCATTGAGTTGAAAGTTGTGAGGTGATGGTATTTCTCCGCAAAGTCCAGTCTAAATTGATTAATGTCAATTACAAAGATTCTTCCTGCGCCAAATATCTTTGCAAGAAGCATATGCATCATACCCGCTGGACCTGAGCCCAAAATTGCAATATCATCTCCTTTATGGAAATTGCACTTTGTCAATGCTCTTAGACAACACGCCAGAGGCTCTATCAAAGAGGCTTCATCATAAGAAACATTGTCTGGGAGCTTTATGAGACCGCCTCTAGAAATATTCCATTCAGGGACTAGAATTTGTTCAGAAAGTCCGCAAGGATCTATATTGCTATTCTGATATCTATTACACATTGTGTAATCTCCATGAAGACAATAATGGCATAAATAACACGGTACATGATGGTGAATAAACACACGATCCCCCGGAGCAAAGCCACTTACTGCTTTTCCTGTTTGCATAATCTCACCAGCAGTCTCATGTCCAAGCCTTGCAGACCCCATGCCATATTGACCATAAACTTTCTCTAAATCGGAACCGCATAGGCCGCATGAGCGCATTTTAACAATTATGTCGCCATGATTTGGTTTTGGAGGCGCCACTTCATCAACTAAAACTGAGTTCTGACCTTTAACAAAGACTGCCTTCACTGACCGTTATTGTTAGTGCTCTTCTATAAAAATATACCAAATTGATATATCATATTTATGATTTTTTGTTCTTTGGTAAGATTGTCAATTGTCAATTCTATAACTTAGCCCTTAACAATTGAAAATTCAGAATTTCGCTTTATTCACCATGGTTTGCTCTATCTTATGTTACTGACGAGAACAGCTTTTTGACCTTTTGCATCTTTCAGCGTCTTTACTTTCTAATCCAATAGTGATACTGGACCTCCTAAATTATTTCGAATATTTGTGAGGCTTCCTTGCAAATATTCTTTTGCAACCATCACAGCAAAAGTAATAAGTTTTATTTTTATGACTATGAATTATAGCAAGTTCTTGGTCCATCTCGATACCGCAAACAGGATCAACAGGCATAATTTTGAATGTTAACGTTATTATATTTATATTTATTTTCAATACCAACACTATCCATTGTCTTAAAAACTATAATTCGGAATATCTTGTAGTCTGCAGGCGTTTCGTACCTTTTCTTATGCATGTACCCGAATTTTAAAAGTTCTCTTATTCGTCAAAAGATTTTGATGAGTTCTCTTATTGTTTAGACAATTTATAATATTAAATATGTCATATCCATCCATTGAAATTATCTGTGGTAAATGTGGTTGTGTGATCAATAAGATGATAAATTTAAAATCAGTTAGAGATGTATTGCGTCCATCGAGCGGCAGATGTAACACATGCGGAATTCAGTTAAATGCTACTGAATTTACAGTTAGGATGGAAAAACATTAAAAAAATTTTTTCATCAGTCTAATATAATAGATTAACGAGGATAATCGATGCAAATGCTATAGAGTTAGGATTATAATTATAGAAACAATTTATTACGTAATGATTTTATGAGATTTATACAATAAGCGATCATTGAACTGACGAAATATCTCAACATTGTATTATCTGTTTGACGGCAAATACCATAAAGAACTCTCGATGATAGAGATTTAAGGTTAATGTTGATTAGAGCTATTCAATGAAGATATAACCTATCTGTATTAGAAAACCTGTTCAAAAGAAATTGTATTATGTCTAATATGATTGATTGATTATAACAATAGCTTTGAATACTAAGCAATCACAAATTTGTTTTGAATAACTTTTTAATAGCTTCTTTATATTCTAAATTACTCATTGGAGGAACATCAGCGAGTTTAATATTTTGTTGTACATGTTGAGGTTTCTTTTGGCCTATCAATGGAGCCATAATCGAAGGAGTAGAGCGTATTATTTGTATTAATTTTTCAACTTGATCGGTTAATCCTGCATAATCAGGAATATTTGCGTCAAGCAATCGACTTTGGAACAAAGGAATGCTTGTAAAGACTCCAATATTTAATCTTTCAGCCGCCTCCAAAATAGTCAAGTTTTTTATAGAGCCGACATCCTGATTTTCTAAAAGTGCAGCTTCGCTATAAACCAAGTTATACGGAAGTTGTATAAAGCGAAATCCATGGTTCTTGCCACCAACCTTTTCTGCCACCTTGACTGTTTCCTCCAATGATAGATATTCTCTATTATTTTGATCTACTCTAAAGCAAGTCCAAGTTGCCATTCCGTAATATTTGATTTTGTTACTAGAACGATATTTTTCATAAACTTCAAACACTTTTGATAACATCTGCATGAATTCTTCTCTATTCACATCCTCATACCAACTTTCAAAGGCATTATGGACATACATTAGGTCAATACAATTCAAATGCATATTGGTCAATGATTTATCAATGCATCTTGCAATGTAATTGGGGTTAAGGACATTGTAACCAGAGCTTATATCATTAGGTTTGATAACTCCGGTTGAAATGAACATTTTTTGCATGTATTCCATTACATCGACTCTGGGATATTCGCCATCATTTGTAATGTAGCCATTCTTCGTACAAATAAAAACTTCATCTCTTGAAATAATACCGTCATTTATAAGGCGTAACAATGCTTGACCTATGTTTTTCTCTGACTTCATAGCCCTATAGTTAATTGCAGTGTCAATGACATTAATTGCCCCTGATTTGATGGAATCATAAACTGCATTTTCAATATCATTATCGTCTACTACGGATAGTTGGCCAAGGTAAGTTCCCATTCCTATGCTAGATAGGTATAGACCATCAAAATTACGAAAATGACCTGAAGGTTTCCCTTTTTGAATCGCATAGTCTAGATATTTTTTTGTTCCAGAAGGCGTTGCAAAGCCATTTAATGATTTATATGCACCGGACAAGTAAATACTCTTATAATAGGTACAAGATTAATGTTTTAAGGATTTAACGAAATAAGTTATTCTAATGTGATCAATATGACAGCTATCTTAAATGTTTCTATTAAGGTTAGAAACGACTCTTGGGATTTCTTTTGCAAGAGAACTTATAACTTTGGCACTCATTTCAGTTGCTACCATTAGTTATAGTCATGGAAGGACCAAGTTCTAATAATTGAATGGCTATTTCTGTTTGTGACACGAAAGAGCATCTTTAAAGTTAAAGTCTCAAAGATCTCGAGAATTTTACATTCGAGTATTGCAAATCTAACTTTATTTTGATGCATCATTTAATCTTAAAGTAAAAGTTTGAAATTAAGGTGAAGAATTATTATCCTATATGACAGGACGACCAACTGTTATTTGCATTATAATTATTTTTTAGGATCTTTATCCAATGCATAAGAGCAGTTTATCTTTGCGGTTTGGTGCATACTCTTAGATGAGAAGAATTATTTCATAAATTCACGCCTTTTATAAGATAAACTAAATTTGATATAGTTTATTAGATATGATATGTAATATTTATTGATAGCAGCCGGTAATGTTTTTATGTTTGATGAGAAGATTATTAACGAACTTATAATAGTAGACCAATAGCCAAGAGAATACCGGTGATTCTAGAATACAATAAGGTTGTAGTCATGGCAGGTATCAGATTTTCGAATTTCTCATTATTTTCGTCTAAATATCTGATTGCTCTCGTAGCGAAAGGAATAGATATCAAAGAAATTAACGAATACAATTTTGTATAACCGAGTAATACACCGGCTGCAATCATAATATAAGTTAGACTTACAAGTAACGATAATACCTTTGCTCCGAGCTTTTTTCCCAAAATTATAACCAGAGTACGTCTTCCGTTATCGCGATCAGCATCATAATCTGGAAATGAATTAACGAATAAAACAGATGCGGATAGGGTACCAATAATAATTCCGACATACAAAGCTGCCGTATCTATTGACCCTGTCTGAACATAAAAGGTTCCAATCACAATCATAGAGCTTTTGATTGCGACGAATAATTCACCTAGTCCTATATTGACTATCTTTATTGAATAAAAATAAATAGAAAAGATCGCGAATATCAGTATGACTGCAATCGTTATACCCCTTATTGTAACAAAATAGATACCTATCAAAGTTCCTAAAAGAAGAAATAATATTCCAGCACAATATACCGTCTTTGGCTTAAGAAGATTTTCAGGTAATATTCCTGTTCCGCCACTAAATTTTGTCCTCTTTGTAACTTTATCGATACCTCTTCTATAGTCCCAATAATCATTCAATAAATCGACACTTGCGTGAAGGCAAATTACTCCTCCGCATGTTAGAAGGGCATAAGTAATATCAAAAGACGCGTTTTTCCAAAATGACAGTGCTAAACCATTTATGACTGCAACAATCGAGGCAAATAGGAATCTGATTCTAATTGCCCTCAACCATAATCTTATCACTAGATACACTATCTATAGCCAAGCATTCTCTTTCCTATATTTTTTGATAATGAAAACCTATTTTATCGGTGATGTATCGTGCACACATAATAGATTTTGCTATATTGTTGACACTCTAAGATATAATCAATCTATCATTATTCTTGTAGATCCTGTGTATGATATTGGATATCTTAGACTTTTATAGATAATAAAAACATATAAAGAATACATTATCTTACTTCAACTGATAGTATATTTCGCCCCCGATAGACTCTGCTGAATTTGACGCGCATAAGGATCTTAGTTCAATAGTCACAGATTTTCTATGTAGAAATAAAGATAAAGGATTTTCAGCAAAAGAAATCTCGTTGGCAGTAGGAATAAGTGAAGATGACGTTAATCATACTATGTTGAAGGTTGGTTTGGTGGAACTCATAGGCGGTCTAACACATGGGGTTATAGCGAAGAAAAGAAATACAAGACGAGCAAAGTCACAGTTCAAAATTGAAGACGTTACCATCAATCATATAACATATTATCGTTGCATTGAGCAAAATAAAGATACATAATTTTATCCATTGGCATTAAAGTTATACAATTATGCGTTTAGTTTGTTCCAATTCATAATAAAACTCATAGCCATTTTTAGAGGTTAACACAGAAATTGTATATTGTTATAAAACTGTATTGCTTTAGCATTAAAAGCTAGTTACAATAGAAGCTGATTTGACTATCACTGAAAACTCTGGTTAATGATATCATTAAAATAGATCCTGATCAACAGATATGTATCAGGAACACGGAAAAGATAGATAATAACATCGAATCAAAAAGTAACAAAATTCATGAGAATTTGTTTTGTACTGAATATGTTAATTCCAAAAACGTTTTACGTGACCTGTCTACTTTTTCTATTGGTAGAACGATACATTTCTACAAAAGTGTTGAATCTACCCAGACAATCGCGCTTTCTTTAGCAGAACGACAGGTCGCTAATCTTCATGGAACAGTTATTGTTTCTGAAGACCAGATAAAGGGAAGAGGAAGAATGGGAAGAAAATGGGTATCACAGCATGGAGGTATTTATTTATCGATTATCTTGCAACCAAAAATAAAAATTACTCAAAGCGGTATTCTTCCTTTACTATCTGCGCTTTGTGTATCTAATGTAATTAAGAAAATGACGAAATTAAATCCTAAGATAAAATGGCCTAATGATGTAGTGATTAATGGAAGAAAAGTTTGTGGTATCCTTTTAGATATAAGTACCGAGGCTGATAAGATCAACTTTGTTATAATAGGAATAGGGATAAATCTTAATATTAATATAACAAAAATCAATTCAGATATTAAAAATTCACCGGGATTTTATGGGATTACATCTATACAAAATGAACTTCATGGAAAAGAAATTGATAAGTTTGACTTTATACGATTGCTTTTGGAAAATATAGAACTCTACGTTACCCAATTAGAAAATGAAGGAGCCAAAGAAATTATCAACCATTGCAAGAATATTTCTGATACGCTAGGAAAAGCAGTTATCGCAAAGCAATCAGCTGAAATACTTCAAGGTAAAGCTGTAGACATAGATGAAAACGATGGGTTCCTCTTAATTGAGGCACCATCCGGTTGTATTTACAAAGTTGTGTCTGGTGAAGTCATGGGCAAGAATGTAAAGAAGAACTGAGAAATCATCTATACATATACATTTCTGCTTGTATTATGGATTAAAACAAAAAGCAAATACGTTATTTCTAAGGCAGGTTTATCCTTAAGAAAATTTTATATCTTCAAGTTATTAATGACTACAATTATAAGAACAAGAAGAAGAGGACTGTTTCTATCTATTTTTATATATTCTATAATCTGCGTTATAGATAGCCGTTAAAAATTGATAAATTTTTCATATCTTTAGCTCTCTCGTTTTTTCAAGTGCCGATATCATAGCATTTAGCTTATATTCAGTCTCATTCCACTCATTTTCTGCGATAGAATCGATAACAATACCGGCTCCTGACTGAACATAGGCTCTATTTTTATTTATGAAAAGAGATCGTATTGTTATTGCGAAATCACAGGAGCCATTAAATGAAAAGTAACCTAACGCTCCTGCATATGCCCCACGAAAACTTGGTTCTAATTCATCGATAATTTCCATTGCACGTACTTTTGGAGCGCCGGATACAGTTCCGGCAGGAAACACTGCTCTAAATGCATCAAATGAATCTTTATCTTTTTGAAGGTAACCAATTATATGGGATACTATATGCTGTACGTGGCTAAATCGTTTTACGGACATGAGATTATGAACTCTAACTGTACCGTATCTAGATACTCTTCCTATATCATTGCGAGCCAAATCTACTAACATAGTATGCTCGGCAATTTCTTTCTCATCGTTAAGTAAATTTATCCTTGATTGTTTATTCATATTCTCGTCATTTACTATTGGTCTTGTTCCTGCAATTGGAAACGTTTCTATTATATCTTTTGTAATCCGCAAAAGCATCTCCGGACTCGAACCTATAATGCATTTATCAGATATCTTTAACATATACATATAAGGAGATGGATTAATATCACGCAGGCTCCGGTAAACTCCTAATAAGTCACCTCTGATGCCAAATTCCATCTTCCTTGACAAAACTACTTGGAAGATATCTCCATTGTAGAGATGAGCTTTGCATTCTTTGACCAAAGCCATGTATTTCCTTTTAGTTAGGTTAGGCTTTGGAATAGAATATGAAAGAGAAGGGTAATGGCTTTTTTTTGAATAATTATCCAATTTGTTTTGAAGCTCATCCAACCGACAATCCTTTGTCACATGAAAATAATACGCTTGATTCTCTGCATGATTAAAAATTATGCCATCAGTGTATATTCCAAATTCTAATAAAGGGAAGTTGTTCTTTTGCTTTCTATTATTTGGAAGATGTTCCCAGAAGCGAATCGCATCATAGCTAATATAACCAACTGCTCCACCTATATACCTGAAATGATAATCACTTATCTTAGGCATAATCTTGCGAAGTTCAGACAGGGGTTCTGTAGTATCTATTTTTTTAATTACTTTATTTCTTCTATTATAGATTTTAAATGTCTTTGAATTGCAGTTAACTGTTATTTTTGGATCGAAACCGATAATTGATATCTCTGATAGCTCTGTAGGACCAATAAGAGATTCTAATATGAATGTTTTATCGAATAAATCATAAAGCTTTTGGAATATTTCGAATTGATCGTCAGTAGTGTTTAACTTATGTAATTGGAACTTGAATTTATCATTGTCGAAGGCTGACAACCCAAAAGTATCCACCTTCAATTTTAGCTCCCAATGTATTTCATATTGTCTAAATTAATACATCATTTAAACGTTGACGTTATACTGAAAATGGAATTAAGTCTTTTGTAGTCTGATAAATAAAAATGTAGAATCTTCAGGATAGAACAACATTCTAATTTTTTTGTCCAATAATAATAACTAAAATTATTATAATAAAATGACAATAAATTCTCAACAGATCCAGCTATACACAACATCCACTTTGCATTATGACTGATCTCTTAAGGATATTATCTTTGCAGTTTTACTGTATCTACGCTGTCCAATGATGTTCTAAATTGTTTTACCACTCTAGGAAGGCAATGTTACAACAATAAATCCACTCATTTTTATATGACTTTAACGACGATATTATAATCTAACGTAATGGATTGGTCAGAGGTAATAATAACTATCAGTCCAAATCTATTTATCTGCGATTTGAACAATTTTATTTAATGGGAAGAATCCTAGGAAGGAAAAGCACGAACTATTCAGATATTCCTTCCGAAAATGCTCAACTAAAGGATTATAATGACAATCTAGACTTTCAGAAACATGATTTATACAGAAAGGGCGTAAACCATATGGCAAGTGAAAAATTAGAAGATGCCATCCGCAGCTTTGAACTTGCGCTAAGAATAGATCAAAATTATGTTGATGCATGGATTAAGAAAGGGTACGCTCATTTTCACTTGAATGAATATACAGCTGCTATTTCATCGTATGATAAGGCACTTGAAATCGATATTAATAATGCCGAAGCTTGGAATTTAAAAGGTTTATCATATTACCGAATGAAAAATTATGACAAGGCAATAGCGGCGTGTGAAAAGGCGATAGACATTAATCCTAATGACGGAATGTCTTGGTATAATGCAGCATGTTATCTTACTTTAAGTGGTAAGGTAGATGAAGGAATGGAATCTTTAAAGCGTTCTATAGAAATAGATATTTCGAATGCTAAGAAAGCGGTCCGTGATAGAGACTTCGAAAATGCTAGAGCTGAAGAAGCTTTCCGCCGAATTATTGAGGTTGTAGTATTAGAATCAATTAGACAAGGCTATGACTATGTTGGAAAAATTGTATGGATTACAGGAATGGATAGGGAAGATGTAGAAGATGCAGTAGCTAGATTATCTATGAAAGGATTACTGATTAAAAAAGAAAAGAAATCGTTTACAAGCAGGGAAGAATATTATGAGCTTGCCAACGAAATAGCGTATAAAGTTGGTTCCACAAAACGCTCAGGCATTCTTGGAAAAAGCAAAGAAATTTCTGCTCCAGTACAGCAATTGAAAGATATCATTGAAATTATTGACAGTGCAAAAGACTCTGTAGAAAAGGGAGATGTTAATTTAACGCTCCAGAATCTTGATTATCTCATCAATCCTCTGAAGCATGGAAATGCCATGATAGAGCAGTTCTTCGATGAACATAGAGATCTTAGGCTCTTTCAGATTAGATTAAGAGATAAGGGTCAGGACTATCTTAACTCTCATAAATCTGACTTTATAAAATTATTAACCGAAATTGATTTCAAAATTCGGAACAATCCAGTTTCAAAACCTATAAAAGATTGAAGATTTCGTAATAATCTCTACTACATACTTTACTACATACTTTACTACATACTGTATTTGGACGATCTGGTAACATTGGCTTGATAAGTGCCTTGTAGCATATCATATAGGATCATGATCTTCTTATAATAAAAATATGAGAATTTTTTTAGTTAAAATGTACTATATTGTTACTATTACATAGCTATACTGTGAATCAAGGATAACCCAGATGGATGGATGGAGAGCAAATTTTATTCAATTTATATAATTGATCCAAAATAATTTAAACGGATAATGTATTAATAGTTATTAGGAAATGATGGGTATATGACAAAGATCTTTGCTGACGTAAATGAGAAAGAAATAACTCGCGCCATCTCTGGAATGTTCAATGAGACTATGATGGAATTCACAGATTCTGATGTGATAATCATCGGATCAGGACCTGCTGGTTTATCAGCAGGCAGGGAATTGGGAAAAATGGGGATAAAGACACTTATCCTTGAACAGAATAATTATGTCGGTGGGGGTTATTGGGTGGGTGGTTATATGATGAACCCTGTAACAGTGAGAGCACCAGCACAGAAGGTATGGGATGAACTAGGAGTGCCTTATCGAAAGATAACTGAAGGACTTTATGCTACATGGGGCCCATATGCATGCTCAAAACTAATTGCCGCTACCTGTGATTCGGGTGTTCGATTCTTACAGTTAACTAAATTTGATGACTTGATTCTAAAAGAGAAGCGTGTATGTGGTGTTGTTGTTAATTGGATGCCTGTCTCCTCTCTTCCTAGAAATATTACCTGCGTAGATCCGGTTGCCTTTGAGAGTAAAATTGTCATAGATGCATCAGGTCATGATTCTGTTGCTGTCAAACGCTTGATGGATCGTGGCTATGTCAAGTGGAAGGGAATGGATCCTATGTGGGTAGAAGGAGGTGAAGATGCTGTAGTCAATAATACCGACGAGATCTTTCCTGGTTTGATAGCAACTGGTATGGCAGTCACAGAGACACACGGCTTGCCACGAATGGGGCCCACCTTTGGTTCAATGTTGCTTTCAGGAAAGAGGGCCGCAGAAGTAGCATTCAGCAAATTAAAGGAGATGCAGAGTTCTCCAAAACTAAAGATAAGGTAATATTTGAAATTTGGAGACTTTTTACTTTAATAAATAGTCTTGAATTTTAACTATATTCATCTTTACGCTGACCATACTACGAAAAATTTGGACTTGCATAGAGTTGCTGAAGCTGTAAGCAAAACCTTTTCAAATTGCACAATAGATATAAGGCCTCCTTTCCTACAATACACTCCAAACTCAATATCATCTAATTATATAGCAGAGGAGCTTGCATCTATACATATCTCAGACACAAAGCAACCTTATCCTCATCAACCTAAAAGAAGAGATAAACAAGAAGATATCAACAGCGTACTTTTTGAAAAAAATTTGATTAGCAATCCCCATCCAACCTCTTGCTTGTACGACGGCTTTATGATGCAAAGATTGTATTCAAGATTACTACCTGTAAAAGAAGAAACAATCGATAATATACACATAATATTCGATAGCAGATTGACATGCACATTCAGTGAAGAGGACTACAGGTACCATGCGCGGGCTATTATATGTGGAACCCCAACAATTATATCTACTACTGGTATAGTGGAGGGTCCAGCAAAGCCTAAGGATTTTTATTTTAGACAAATCGCTCGGATGTCTAGGGCCGGTGATACAGAAGAATTGAAGAAGCAATTTACTGGAAGGTTTATCGACTATGATGACGATAGGATAAACTCTATTGCAGTTGGATATGCTATTCAAGCGCTTTTTTTCTTCTTGACAGATGGAGATCCTTTTTGTAACGATACTAATTGTAAGATTTTTAACGCTCATTGGCAAGAGGATCTGATAAGGACGCAAGTAAATAATCAACGAATGTGTCAAACACATCTTTTATTTTTAGACAGATTTCTGAAAAGGTATTGATATAATTCTTCACTTGATAATGGTATACTCCTTTGAATTTCAATGATATGTCAATATTTTTGAAAATTACGTTTCAAGACTTACGAATACCCCATATATCGTACAGGCATTCAAAAATTTATAAAAAATTGTAGAATTAAAATAACTAGATACCAAGAGTGTAGCGCTGAATTGATATCGAACAAATTATTAAATGGTGCAATGCTTTTTATCTCTTAATATTAATGTCTAACATAGCCGCGAAAGAACAAGATTACCACGTCAATGGGAAGGATGCATTTGAAGTAATTATTATCGGTTCAGGACCTGCAGGCTACACGGCTGGGGTTTATACATCACGTGCAAAACTTCGAACCCTTATAATTTCGGGGACCCTTCCTGGCGGACAGCTAATGACTACAAGTGAAGTAGAAAATTATCCTGGTTTTCCTAATGGCATATTTGGACCGGAACTGATGATGAATATGAGACAACAAGCGGAAAGATTTGGTACGGTTATTGTAGATGACGAAGTCATTCGAGTTGATTTTAGTAAGCGCCCCTTTGTGATAACCACGCACTCAGAAAATTATGAAGCAGATTCTGTATTAATTTGCACTGGTGCCTCTCCTCGGAAACTAGGTATTGAAGGAGAACAGCAATTCGCTGGCCGAGGGGTATCATATTGTGCCACTTGTGATGGTCCATTCTTCAAAGGCGAGGATATAGTCGTTGTTGGTGGAGGAGATACAGCATTAGAAGAGGCAACGTTCTTGACCAAGTTCGGAAAATCTGTAAAAATAATTCATAGACGAGATTCATTGCGTGGAAGTAAGATTCTTCAAGAAAAGGCTTTCGAGAATCCAAAGATCCAATTTCTGTGGAATAGTGTTGTAGCTGATATTACAGGCGATAAGAAAATCGGAACAGTTGTTATTAAGGATATAAACAATGGGAAACAACAAAAAATTGCCACAGGAGGATTATTCGTTGCAATCGGTCACGAACCTAATACTGCTATATTTAGAGGTCAACTGGAAATGGACGATAAAGGTTACATTATTTTAACGAGCCAGACGAAGACAAGCGTAGAGGGTGTTTTTGCAGCAGGAGACGTACATGACTATAGATATCGTCAGGCAGTCACCGCAGCTGGATTTGGCTGCATGGCCGCGTTAGACGTAGAAAAATGGTTGACCGAAAGAACGCATAGGAATTAGACGCTATTATTACAATGCTTCGCTCAGTATATATGGATATTCGAAATATTCTTTGCACTTATAAGAGCATTATCATATTCTTCCTTATCAAAGATATTTTCTTCTAAATAGAGGCTCTTAAATTTTCTTCCATCATCTGCAAATATTCCTACAAGAAGACCATTATCTAGTTTTTCAGCAGCTTTTAACATACACGATAATACAGATCCGGACGAAGGACCTACTAGTAAGCCCTCTTTTGTTACCAACTGTTTAACCATATTAAAGGAATCATTATTAGTAGCAGTCATCCATTCATCAACAACCTTCTCGCGACGCTTAAATAAGTCTGGCATTGATGATTCTTCAAAATTTCTCAGACCTTGTAAGAGATGATTCTTTTGAGCTTGGATTGCAACGACTTTGATAGTCGGATTCTTTTCTTTAAGAAAAGTTGCAGATCCAGTGATAGTTCCACCTGTACCACAGCCACTAAAGAAGTGAGTTATATTACCATTAGTTTGCTCCCAAATCTCAGGACCGGTACTTTCATAATGAGCCAAATAATTAGCATCATTGTCGTACTGGTTAGGCATATAATAGATATCAGGTCTAGGTTTTGATATTGCCTTCGCGAGTGCAATACTTTGATCTGTCCCAGCTCCTACTCTAGGACATAGATCGTCGGATGTCTCATGAAGAGTTGCTCCTAATTGTCTTAAAATTGTTTTCGTTTCTTTGCTGACTTTCTCAGGAATAACAATTTCAATCTTATATCCTAATGATGATGCAATACCACTTAAAGCAATACCAGTATTTCCAGAAGTAGGCTCGATGATAATGCTTTTATCTTTCCTTAGAATACCCTTCTTTTCTGCATCTTTTATCATCCAAAGTGCAGCCCTATCTTTGACAGAGCCAAATGGATTAAACCATTCTAATTTTGCATAAAATTTAATGCGCTTAGTTGAGAATGAGGTAAGTTCTATTAAAGGAGTCTGACCAATATGGTCAATCACTTTGGGTCTAGCAACAGTTGTCATTTTACTTTGCCTTCTTAATTGTGAATTCAAGGTCCTTTGTAATCTTATTTATTGACAAAAGTTCATGACCGTTTCTTTTTACCCATCTCGAAATATCTTCTTCAGATTCTGGATCATCAGATAAGATTTTAAGTATATCGCCTCTTGCGAGTTTCTCCATCTCTATCTTAGTACGAAATACTGGTTCAGGACAAAAAAGCCCTCTGACATCAATAGTTTTAGTTGTGGATTCGCTACTTTTAGTACTCATACTGACGAACACAATAGATGATCGCATCATTATATTAAATGTTTATGAATCCCTAAATGAAAGACAAATGTTGCAAATAGTATTATCCTTAATAATCTGATAAATATAATTGAATTTTTTATTGAATTACAAACTCATATTGTTATGTATCAAGTATAAAGCTTCACAGACTAAAATATACATTTTTTATCAAGACTCTGCCAAGATTTTTTATATATCATTATCCTCTAGCAATCTCTTTAGAAAAATCTTATATTCCTTGACATCATTATCAATAATATTTTAATGATATATAGAGGGAGATCTGCATTTACTGGACTATAATACCACTGAACCTTTGGAGGTCTTAATGTCTTTTAAATTACAATATGTGATTTAGATTTAGAGATAGTAATAGTATGCTGGCACATTGAATATTCAAGGTAACTAGCGCTAAATTTCTTCCAGGGTGAAAGTCATTTCGTCTTATTAACGAAATAGATCATTTTGTTTTTTCCTCACCAGAGTGGAAACGGAGCATCTTTCGTCTTCATCATAAACACAGCCTCTTACTATTGCCACTGGTATTCGATCTGATTTACCCATTACAAGCTCTGCAGCAGACGCGATTTCATCTACGGTTGCAATTTCAGTCACCTTCAACTTCTTTCCATACATATCGACAGTACCTATATAGCTTCTTATCGGCTTTATTCCTGCAATACCCACTGCAACATTAGTTTGTCCTTCTCTAAATGGCCTGCCAAACGTATCTGCTATTACAACTGCTACATTTTTTCTTGTTAGCCCTTTAATAGAATGTCTTATTTTCCTAGCAGATCTATCAGAGTCTAATGGCAATAAAACAACATGACTTTTACTATCTTTAACATTACTCTGATCTATTCCTGCATTTGCACAGATAAATCCTTGTCTTGTTTCTACTATTATTATTCCGCTTTCTTCTCGTATTATTTCTTTTGATTCATTCAGAATCATTTCAACTATTCGTGCATCTTTATAATATTTTCTTGCTATCTGTATAGCTTTATCCGATGGGTTTATCAGGTCGAGGTTTATTATGCGACCTTCAGCCTTTGAAATAATCTTTTGGGCAATAACTATAATATCTTTGTCATAGAGTTTCTCATGTGCTAGAGATATAGATTCTAAAATTAACAATTCTAGTTTATCTTTAGGTTTTATGTCTGCAGTAATATGAATTGGAATAACTTGTAGTGTCGTATAAACCATTAATGAAGATAAAGGCTGACTATATAAAAAAATTAATTCCTACTAGTTCTCTCTGCAAGAACCGCGTTTCCAAATTTCTTTTCTAGTAAGTTAAGTAATAAAGTTAGATCCCGTATTTCTATAACTGCGTCCGCCTTCTCTTTAACTTTGTCTACAGGGCAAAATCCAACTGTGAATGCTGCGAGCGAAAACAATTTCAAGTCATTTGCACCATCGACAACTACCACTGTATCTTCCTTTTTAATACCCCATTCCTTTATTGTTGGTATTACTACAGCTGCCTTGTCAGATGTAACTTGAATGTTTATACCTTCAAGCTTTCCATTCGTAAATATCAATTCATTTGAAAATATTTTATCTAACCCAAGGTAGTCTTTCAGTCTGTTCGTTATGATGGTAAATCCTCCAGAAACAGCAATCATTTTCCATCCTGCTTTTTTTAGAGAAGAACAAAGCTCTTTTGCACCAGGCATTATTTCTAAATTCTCACCTATTTTTTTAGCATCCTCAAAAGCAATTCCCTTGAGGGCGTTGACACGTTGAACAAGACCTTCTTCCCACTTTATCTCTCCGCGAATACCTTGTTTTGTAATATCCCATATTTCCTTCTCCTTCTCAGGACCCATCATTTGTGCTAAAACTGGAAGATATTCTGCGTTAAGCAGGACTCCTTCTACATCAAAAATTATTAGCATTGTAGTGTGCTTATTCAAGCCATTCCTGCCAAAGATATATTAAGCTTCTCTAATTTATACAAAGAAATTACGTTTCATATTATTACATACTATAACTAGTACCAAATTACAAATGAGTTGCACAATCGCTCAATGTATAGCAAACTGTCACGAGTATTTATATTTTGATTGTCTGTTCTTTCTTAGTAGAATATATTATTATATTAATTTAGCTCTTTATTTCATAGTAAATGCATTAACACCTCAAATACATTCTGACGTTGGCATATATTCATCATGTGAGAAAAATAAATAAATAAATCTCTCATTATTGAATTATTGCGCTAAATGTCAATGTATTAATTTCTCTGTTAGCAATTGAATAAAGATTTTACAACGAAACACAACCAGTTTTGATCTTTTGAAAATTCTCAGACATTCAAAAAGAATATATCGTATTGTCTACTTTATTGCTGAATATCTGTGCAATATTACTGTAACCTTAAGAGGCATCAAAATAAGACATTGAGAGAAAAATATAGAATAAATTAGATAACCTTTCATTGTAGATAGTCTACTGCTATAATGTGGTCTGAAGTGAATAAAAACAAATTCTTTTCTATCAATGGTCATACTTGTACACAAAAGGAAATGTCTATTGATTCTCGAATGCAATAAAACAGATTTTCAGGCATCAGGAACGGTCTTATATCACTATTGTATTCTTTTCTGATCAATGAGTGAAGACTTGGAAACTAAATATTTAGTACCTGTCAAAGGGGTCGAGAAATCTATTAAATTAACTGACGAGGCAAAAACAGAACTACAAAGTGTTGGTATGATGGACGACAAAGGTAAACTTAAGCTCAAGGGAGTTAGTCCTAAGATGCTTAAACGTATGAAATTAGAAGCCGTAGATTGCCCTGTCCTAAAAACAGAAGTAGGATTTATCCAATGTTATGTTTGCAAGAACTTCCATAGTAGAATTTCGGGAAAGGTATACTGCAGAGGAGAGCCCTTCTAAATCACCAAAACTTCATAAAGCGAAAGCTTCTGCCTGTGAATATTGAATTCTGTGAAGGAGACTGGAATTACAGTTAAAAAAAATGAAGATTTCAGTGAATGGTATTTGCAGGTAGTGTTAAAAACTGGCCTTGCCGACTATTCCCCCGTAAAAGGGTTCATAGTTCTTCCTCCATATGGTTATGCTATATGGGAATCTATCAAAGATATTTTAGATAGAAAGTTCAAGGAAACGGGGCATCAGAATGGCTTTTTGCCTGTCTTAATTCCAGAGAGTCTCCTCGTAAGAGAGGAAGATCACTTTGCAGGATTTACGCCAGAAGTATTTTGGGTAACGAAAGCCGGAGATAATAACCTGTCAGAGAAGCTTGCTTTGCGCCCTACCTCGGAAACTCTTGCATACTCAATATTTGCGAAGTGGGTAACGAGCTATAGAGATCTGCCTTTGAAAATAAACTATTGGAATACTGCGTTACGTGCCGAAATTAAAGGTACAAAACCTTTTGTTAGGACTTCCGAGTTTCTGTGGCAGGAAGGACACACAGTCCACGCTACTGCCAAAGAAGCAGAAGAAGAAGTTATGTCAATTTTAATGATTTACAATGATTTGATTCAATACCATCTTGCCATACCAACATTATCTGGACTAAAAAGTGACAAAGAAAAATTTGTTGGTGCAGAATATACCGCTACTTTGGAAGGAATGATGTCTGATGGTAAGGCATTACAAATGGGTACCTCCCATTATTTAGCACAAAACTTTTCAAAACCTTTTGAAATAAGATATCTTGGGAACGATTCTCAAGACCATTATGCTTGGCAGACATCTTGGGGAGTATCTTGGCGGCTTATTGGAGCGTTGATAATGGTTCATGGCGACGATAAAGGTCTTATTATTCCTCCTAAGATTGCGCCAATCCAGGTCATCATAATTCCAATATACAAAGATAAAGATGAAGAGATAGTGAAATCGTCCGCGGATGAACTATATCTTGAATTAAAAAAATCGGGAATTCGAGCGCATCTTGATAAAAGAGACGAATATACTGCTGGATGGAAATTCAACGAATGGGAAATAAAAGGTGTTCCTCTTCGAATAAATATCGGTCCTAGGGATATAGAAAATCATAGGGCGGAGCTTGTTAGACGAGATACCAAAGAAAAAACTCTCGTAGATCGGATCAAATTAACTGAACAGGTTATCTCGCTATTAGATGAAATCCAAAGCAACCTACTAAATAGAGCAAAGAAACACCTAGAAGATCATACTACTGAAACGACAAATTACGATATGTTAAAATCGACTGTAGAGAACAAAGGAGGATTTGTTTTAGCCGGATGGTGCACCAATAGAGAATGTGAAGATAAAATAAAAGAAGAGACGGGGGCTGATATTCGAGTTATTCCATTTGTGGGACAAGAACAATCTAATTCAACAATTTGTATATATTGCCATCAGCCTGCAAAAAAAATTGCAGTCTTTGCTAGATCCTATTAGATTATACATACATATGACATTGCCTTTATTTGCTATTGAATTTCAGCGCTAGAGTCTAGCGTATTCAATAGAGATGAGTCAACCATTATATAATTTCTTAATTTCTTTGCTATCCACTGATGAAAACAAATTCGCCCCTAATGGCTTTATATTATATGTTAAATAGTCATGTTAAGATAAAATTATTTTTTAGGTCTAAACGCAATCGGACTAGTCAAAAAGAATCCAACAACAAAACTACAATAACAACCATCTAGATAAGCAAAACAAAATAGAAACATTATTTTAAAGTATTTCAATATATGACAAGAATCTACTTTTCATTCTATATACTATTAAAATGATGTATTAGTGAGAAAAATTAGTAGATACACATGTGTCTTTTATTGTTGGTTGTATAAGATCGGCGACGTTCCTAGAAATAGAAGAATTGGTCGCTTGGATGCATCTATAAGCCTATCGATATTTTAAGGTTAACATTGAAAACCATGGCGGTGCACAAAATATAAAATGAAAGCCATATAGTTTTTCTCATTATTATTATTATTATTATATTGTTTCAACACGCTGAAAAACCATGATAACGCCATACATAACTCATAAATAAACCAAAATAACTATTCAGGTCATGTTAATCTGGTCCTATACAAATTCATGCTTACTCTTTGTTATCATTAATTCGGCTATTCTTGTCTCTCTATTGACTAACAACTAGATATAACGGATATCTATTGAGGTATTCTGGTTGGTCAATATCGACGAAATCTTTGCATTCTATGCTGAATTTGGATATATAGGCATACTACTAATAAGTTTCGTTGGAAGCGTCATAGTTTTCATTCCCATCCCTTATTTCCCTCTACTTGTCACGGCAGCTCTCAATAAACAATTAGATCCTCATATTTTAGCTCTTTCCAGTGCAATTGGAGCAGTTATAGCAAAAATGATAATATTCTATGTGAGTTATTATGGTAGAAACATTCTTAGTAACACAACCAAGAGAAGAATTCTTCCTCTTCAAAGGCTGCTGAGTAGGTATGGTGGACCGGGAGCCTTTATAGCCGCTCTTACTCCTATACCGGATGATCTGATTTATATTCCTCTTGGACTTTCAAAGTACAATCCTTGGAAATTCGCGATTGCAACCTTCCTTGGGAAATTTCTTTTGAATGAAATAATTGTATTAGGAGCAGTTTTTTTAGGAAGACCATTCGTGGAAAGTCTAGGTTCAGATTCTACCGAACCCATCTATTTGATTATCGGAGCGGTTACGAGTTTTATAGTGCTAGGAATAATATTATATCTATATCTAAAAATTGATTGGGCAAAGATAATTGGAAAATGGTTTCCTTGGACTATTCAAGATGATCCGAATGAATAATAAATCGCCTGTCACATGTGGTCTGTTTGACTATGATGCTATGTATGAGATCACATGTATAGTTAGTTTGCATTAGAATAATTGCACTACTTTGGTTTTCTAATACATATTTTATCATTTTCATTGCATTGGCTGCTAAGTATACAGGCATAAAATTGAGTTAGACACTATAATTATTGATAAAGCTAGACGTTATTCATATCTCATTGTATTAACCTCTTCTCAGTTCATTGATCAATAGGAATTAGAATATGTAGTGGAATTAAAATTACTAAACTATGTGTATCCTTTAGCACAAATTATTGTTTCAATTAAGAATAAAGAGATTGTATATATTAGACCTCAGCTCTAGGTCTTTTAACAACTCTAGTTAAAAGTATTGTTTTCTTTGTTTAATGTCTCGCTATGAATAGTATTATTGATTTTAATACTAAACATTCGATTTTTTTTATTTTGGTACTAGTAGTTTTCTTAATCGTTGCTAGTAATTCTATGTATGGGAAGGCATATAGCATCCCAGGTATCAAAATTAACTCGCATTACCAAGGTCAAGAAGTTCCAGTTGGTGAACTTAGTGTCTCAGGTGAATCGACAGATAATGGTACTGCTCCATGTCAGGTTTATTTGGATTGGAACGATTTAAAACCATTTCAAAATGCTACAGCTATAGGGCCTGATGGAGAAAATGATTATTCAAAATGGTCTTTTGTGTATACTAAAGGGTATCATTTAATAGAAGAAGGAAATAATGAACTAACTGCAAAAGTATCGTGTCGAGACAACCCAGGTTCGACAAAATATTATTCTCTAAATGTTACTGGAGTAGCTGAAGTGGAAGGAGATCCATTAACAAATGCGAGCAATAGATATATTGATGCTAGAAGGGTACCATCTGATGAAAAAAATGACTCGTTAGCAATTGAAACAAGGAATACGTCTATTGTAATGGCATCAAAACGCTTTCAGTCAAATATCGAGTCAGCAATCTCTGCTGCAGAAGCAGAGATAGATTATGCTAATCATACCAAACCCTATCTACTTCTTGCTCCTTCATTTAGCGAAAACAATACCTCAGGTTTTAGAAATACAACCTCACTTGAAGACGGAAAAAAACAGCTAAAACCAATTCCACCGATAGCAGATGCAGGCAAAGACTTGATAGTTAATGAAGGTTCACCTATTGCTTTGAATGCTTCTGGAAGCATTGATCCTGACGGTATTATTTTGTCTTATAGTTGGAAACAGAATCCTCATCCCTTGGTAACTCTCGGCGGCGCGGAAACAAAAATTTGGATGTTTACTGCTCCTAGCATATCTTCAGACACTACATTTACATTCGAATTGACCGTTACTGATAACAACGGTTTAACGTCAGCTGACTCTATCAACGTTCAAGTCGAAGATTTACCTATGACCAATACTTCTTTATCTCCTAGTAATAATCCCCCAATTGCTAAAGCGGGAGCAGACTTTGAAGTAAACGAAAATACGTCTCTATCTCTTTCAGGTATCGCCAGTACCGATCCTGACCTTGGTGACAGTTTAAATTATTCTTGGAAACAGATTGGAGGATTTCCCCTGTGGGAGACATTATCCCGACCAGATGCAGCTGTGCTGACTTTAACTTCTCCCTCTGTATCTGTCGATAGTATGTTTTCATTTGAATTGACACTTAGCGATAAGCAAGATTTGATAGATACTGATATAGTGAATGTCCTTGTCAAAGATATTGCTTCTTCGCCTGTACCAAACGATAACATTACTATTTCTTCTAAAAGACAAGACCAAAAATCACCAATCAACATACAAATCGAAGTATCTAAAGATCCAATCATGTTAGGTCATGAGCAGACTGTAACAGTTACAGCATTTGATACAGCCACAGATAAATCTATAGAATATGCTGATATCGATGGTATTGTGACATATCCTTCTGGAGAGACTAAAGAATTTGATGATGACGACGACGGGATCATTTCATTTACATGGGAAATTGATCCAGATTCAGAGCCTGGTGTTTTTAGCATCAATAGCACTGCATCTGCAGTTGGCTACGAAGAAATTAGCAAATCCCGAACATTTGAAGCAATACAAGAGGAGGATGAAGATAAACAAAATAATGATGAAGAAGAAGAAGAAGAAGAATAATAGCACAATTTCCTTCTTTTATTTTTGCTACACTATAGAATGAAAATTTATTGATATTGTCATTATAGATAGTTCGTTGTGTAAATCATTGATATACCTCATGCTTTTTCTGTAGAAGGAGAATAATAAAGAGAAGCGATCATTATCGATTTGATCGGAGTACTATATGACCGAAGCAGACTATGCTTTGTAATTTTTTCTATTGTCTTCAAGATATTAAAATAGGGACTTCTTTTTAATGTCAGTGTTATGTTAACTAATAGGATTTCTTGAATATTTAAATTTTAGAAAAAGCAGTACGAGGTTTAATGCTACTCCTACCATATTTCCTCCACTGATCACTAGATCACTTCTACCTACTCCATATACTACCCATAATGATAGCCCAACGATTAAGGACAATATCAGCCAGACAGATAAATCATCCAACTTCTTAGTATTGAGACCCTTAACTATTTGTGGCACTGTACTCGATAGGGCAAATATGCTAGCCAGTATGCCTACGGCGGATATGAAAAAATCGAACATGGAAATGTACTTCCACTATTGATATTCATGATTGTTTATAGACATATTAAATGGACATTGCCGCTGCTGTTAGCTCATCGATATGAATAGACTGTTTACCCTTATTCCTGATCGAAAACCACATATTTGTTATCCAGATCTGACGTTTCTATGTCTCTTAGGAATTTCAAAGAGTATTCTTCAAATATCCCAGACAAGAGGTTCTATCACAGATCTACTGAACTTGTTGCAAAGGATTTACTTGGAAAGAAACTAGTTCGTATTATTAATAAATCAAAAGATAAGACATATAGATTGTCAGGTCTTATTGTAGAAACTGAAGCATATGGTTTTGATGATGATCCAGCAAGCCATGCATACAAAGGAATTACCTCCAGAAATATCCCAATGTTTGGAGAGGTTGGTCGTGCGTATGTCTACTTTACCTACGGAAATTATTACTGTGTAAATGTATGTGCAAGAAACTCTAAAGTTAAAGCAGGTGCAGTTCTTATTAGGGCATTACAACCTTTGGAAGGTATACCTATTATGAAGCTCTTGCGCAATACCGATGACGAATTCTCATTGTCTTCAGGCCCGGGAAAACTTACGCAGGCATTATGTATCGATAAATCTCTAAACGGAGAGGACATGACAAACACAATAACAGCACTCCGTATAGAATATGGAATAAAGCCTCAAAGAATAATTTCCGCTTCTAGAATAGGCATAAGAGAAGCTCAGGAGAAAAAATGGAGATTCATTCTGGCAAGTGAAGATGGAGATGACGATATATTCAGAAGATATACATCTAGAAAAACTATAAAATAATTCCACTGGTTGCAAACACTATTGTTAATATCGATCTGAATCACAAATTTTATAGTCTACAAAAGGTCCGTATACATATATATACGTATATATACATATATAAATAAAAAATTCTCTAAAATATACGTCTCTAATTATATAATCCGATAAATTCATAGTTGAGATAGGGAAAAAACAATATATCATCTTGTAGAAAAAGGTAATAATATTTTCTGTTCAACAAATTCAAAGAATTAATTTGTTCTACAACCACGGGGTGATCGCTGCAATTTTCCACTACAGATAAATTTAGCAGTAACCATCCTGATGCGTATGTCTTCTGAAGTCAACAATAAGATCAAGATTGTATATGTTCTCCTTGATGGTGTTGGTGATCTCCCACATCCTTCCTTAAATGATTTGACACCACTAGAAGCAGCCTATACACCATATATGGACTCGCTTAGTAGGAATGGTTGTATGGGACAAGTCATCAGTGTGGGAAAGGGAATAGCTCCACAATCTGATATAGCGGTATTTAATATGCTAGGTTATAATTTCAAGGATGGCAGTTATGTTGGCAGGGGAATAATAGAGTCCATAGGTTGCAATATTGATTTTAAAGAAGGTGATGTAGCAATGCGGGGAAACTTTGCTACAGTTAATGATAATTTACAAATTATCGACAGAAGGGCTGGAAGGATCATCAGCAAAGAAGAAGCTGCATCAATTTGTGCAACATTAAATGAAAAAATTCGATTTAGCGATAAAAATGCTTATGTTGTTGTAGAGCCAACCATTGCTCACAGAGTGACTATCCGTTTTAGACACGACAAAATAAAGTTATCTGAAAGGATAACAAATACAGATCCAGCATATGACCGAATCAATGGAATGGGGATAGCCAAACCTACAACAGCTGATCTTCGTATTGGTACGTCTGAACCGCAAGAAGACACAATAGAAGCAAAAACAACAGCTAAATTAACCAATGAATTTACAATTGAAGTTGCTAGATTACTGAAGAATCATCCAGTCAATGATGCCCGTTCGAAAATAGGAAAGAAACCTATTAACGCTATCCTTGCTCGAGATTCCGGAAACAGATATCCAGACGTTGAACTAATAAATAGAAAATATGGCATAGATGTAGCCAGCATTGTAGATATGCCCGTGGAAATTGGAATCTCCAAAGTCTTAGGAATGAAAACCTTTAAGGCTGGTGATGTAAACGACTATGAACAAAAAGCAATAGTAGCAGCAGATAACCTGGAGAAATTCAATGTCATTTATGTTCACATAAAGGGACCGGATGAGTTTGGACATGATGGCGATGCAAAAGGAAAAAAGAAGAACATCGAAGATATTGACAGGCGGTTCTTTGCAACACTTATAGAAAAATTAAATGTTAATGATTCGACTATTGTTGTTTCTGCAGATCATTCTACACCATGTATCAAAAAAGGACATAGCGATGATCCAGTCCCTCTTTTGTTATCAGGAAACAGGGTCAAAAAAGATAAAAGTGCACGATTTACTGAGAAATATGCATCCAAAGGAAGTATGGGACTACTGATGGGAGCTGACGTCCTTTCGACTGCGATAAGAATGATAACGATTTAATACTTTACCAGCATATTTCATATTCTAGCCCCTGTCAAAATACCTTTGCATTGCTCACAAACTTGTTCGTCTATATTAGATTCTATGCGATGATGTACATCACATATAATAAATGTATAACGCATGTAATTGAACAATTCAATTAATTTGGCCATAGTAATAGGAGTGTATGCTTTGTTAGTAGACAAATCTCTTGCAATATCATCAACCATGTTCATAACTTCTTGAAAAGAGCCAAGTTTTGAGATCAGTTCATCGTCACCCCTTGTACCTCTCAAATAGTTACTTACAGCTGCTTGAGTGATCCCAAGTACCTTTGCCACAACTTCTTCCTTTAAGTCATACTCTTTAATGAGTTTCCTCGCCAAGATGGCCCTAACTGCCGGAATCACAGATTTAGCCTCAATTTCAGAAGGTAGGAGCATGATATTAGCAATACAAAGTCCGTCCAATTCTTATATAAAGGTTCTTTGTGAATATGTTGGCTGCTCTTTGTATAGCAGACCAAACTTTATGAGCTTACACATTTTGACATTGTTATATATAGTTATTTTGATATATATAATTATTAAATGGATATCACTTTTGGTTGTTTATAATTGTCAGGCATCTTCTAAACGAAGAACAATAGATTTCTCCTAACCACAACAAGACAAACTTAAATAGGTCCTCACTTTGATTGTTATTTTAATATGAGTAATGAATTAGCTCTATTTTTTCAGTTATTAAATTCTTGTGGAGGATATAAGATTTTTAAATGAGGACAAAATTTGGTTTTACACAGGGTCTCAATGTTGCTAGGCTGGGGCTGGACGAAACTCAGGTTATGACAGCTTGCCAAATAGCAGACAAAATGGATTATGACTCAATTTGGGCAATGGATCATTCCAACGTTCCGCAATGGAAAAATGCTGTTGTTAATGATGCATGGCTTATGCTTGCAGCGATTGGATCTATTACTAACAAGGTTGAACTTGGCACATGTGTTACAGATGCAATCAGAAGACATCCATCTTCAATTGCGCTTTCGACTATTACTTTGGACAGAATCACAAAAGGCAGGGCCATACTCGGAATAGGCGCAGGAGAAGCACAAAACGTAGTAGATTTTGGAATTGAATTTAGCAAACCTGTTAGTAAATTCAAGGAACAATTAGAAGTAATAGAGAAACTTTTCGAATCAGATCCGGATAATCATGTCAGCTACGATGGCAATTATTATAAATTAATTAATGCATGCCTTCAGGCTAAAAGTATCCGTAAACCGCGACCTCCTGTATATATCGCTGCAGGAGCGCCAAAGACACTTGAGCTATGTGCAAGATATGGCGATGGATGGATTCCTATAGGTTATACACCAGAATTGTTCAGTTCTCATGCCAATGTTATTAAAGAACATGCACAAAAATACGGAAGAGATTTATCTAAATTCCAATTTGCAAATGATGTTGATATTTATTTTACAGATGATGGAGAAGAGGCTTGGAACAAGATGAAAAACGCAGTAAAAGTTAGTTTGTACAAGCCAGAGTTATTAAAAGTTCATAATATACCTCAAGATTCAGAATTTGACTTTCGAAAGTACTTTACAGAATACGCTATGAATAAGCCAGAACTCATGGAACAGATGAAGAGAGCTGCAATGAAGATACCTGACAGGGTTGCGAGAACAGCAATAGGCGTAGGAAAACCGGATGACGTGATAGAAATGCTTGAACGCTTTATTAAAGCAGGCACTAATCATTTTATCATCAGGTACTGGGGTGAAGGTTACTTCAAGAATATCGAAATGTTCGGTAACAAGGTAATTCCATATTTCAGAGATCAAGAAAAAAATAATTAATTATTCATTCATATAAAATTATCAAGAGAAACAAGAGAAGGACCATTTTTAGTGTTGCCTTTTCTTACATCTTTTTCTAAAAGAGGCTCAGCATCAAAACCGAGCTTTCTTAGTGTCTTGGCAAAATCAGTTGAGAATCCGTGAAATGTATAAATTTTTTTTGGACTGCATTTTTTTACAACATGGACTAGATCCATATAATCGCAATGGTCGCTCATAGGCAAACAGTAATCAAGCCCCATCATGAATTTGTAGCTCGTGTTAACAGCCCATCCGCTAAATCCTATCGTAATAGCTCCGTGACTCTCTTTCATACGTTTCACAAAACCATTTCTTCTATGAAATAATGGAGAAATCATGATCCATGGTTTATTTTTAGAAAGAAGGTTCTGGCTTTCAGCAGCAGAATGTTTCACTGTATGCTTTAACGGTATACCTAACTTGGAATAAATCGAATTCATATTATAAACAGAATCATGTACATATAAGGGATCCCAATGGCCAAAAATTTCAGTCAACAGCTGAGCCTTACCCAAAGGATAACCCATCAAAATCACAGGAATTCCTTTATCATACATCTCAGATATGATTTTGTTAGCATTATGTATGATTTCTTGTAGATCAGGAAAAACATATTCTGGTCTGCCAAATGTTGACTCTATTATTAAGCTCTCGGCCTGCGGAACTAGAGCTGGTCTCATAAAGGCCCTTTCTTTAATAGAAATATCTCCTGTATAATAAATCTCATCATGGTTTACTAACAGTCCTTTTGAACCCAAAATATGCCCTGTGTCAATTAATCTATATCCATCATGCTGTTCTTGTGAATCGCTTAATCTATATCCTCGTGCCTCAGCAATCATTGAAGTTTCCCTTGATGCCAACGTCTTGCTTTTTAAAGAGTTACTTTTGCCGCACTTTTTGTATAAGTGATCTGTATGAGCATGAGAAACAAAAATCATATCACAATGTATCTGTCTACTAGGATCAAGCGATATTTTTTTGCCGCCGCTCTCTATAAGAATACCGCATTGAGAAAAGCTGATACGGGGAACCAATCTGTAATTTTAATTTGTTATTATGACTTGTATTTTAACATTCTTAGAATAATATAAGATCGATCAAATATCATATAACTTCTTAAAGAGTTGCAGCGAAAAAAGTTGACGACGTTTTTAACCTTCTAATTGTGGATTAAACATTTCATGGGACTGCTGTAGGCACTAACAAGCTACAATTATATAATATTAGATATACTATATACAACTAAAACACTCTATAGATAATGAGCAGAAGAACATTTTGTTTTTGTTAGCTATTTATCTTTAAGTATTGACAAAAAATATTGTTGATCAATCTTGCTATACTGATCTCCGGCAGAGGAAGTAATATGGCTGCCATTCTCTCTGCGATAAAATCAGGAAATATAAAAAATGTCAAGCCGGCGGTAGTACTATCTAATAGAACTGATGCCGCAGGACTAAATATAGCCTCAGAAAAATTTGGAATTTCTACCGAAATAGTGCCGAGTGGAGGTTTGAAAGGTTGGGATTATGACAGCAAGGTTATTTCAGTATTAAAAAAATATGATGTTACGCCGGGGTATGGTCTAATATGCTTAGCAGGGTTTATGCGACTACTTAGTGCTGAATTCATAAGGGAATATCCTAGGCGAATACTAAATATTCATCCAGCATTGTTACCTTCATTTCCTGGTCTTCATGCCCAAAAACAAGCAATAGAATATGGTGTCAAAGTATCAGGCTGCACTGTACATTTCGTAGATCAAGGACTTGATTCAGGACCAATTGTGCTTCAGCGGGTCGTAAACGTAATGGACTCAGATACAGAGGAAGAACTCTCAGCAAGGATATTGAGAAAAGAACATGAATTATATCCTAAAGCAGTAAGATTATTTGCAGAAGGCAAAATAAAAATTATAGGTAGGAAGGTAATACTAGAAACATAATTTAAATTCCATATAATCTAACTAAATAATAGAATATCGATAAAAAATGTATCCATGGCTAGTAACGCAAAATAGTAGCTGCTGATTTCTCTTAATTGTTTGACTGGACAAATAATTGATGGTCTGGCAGTAGCTGCTGACGTTAGAATGCAGGTAAAAAAAGCAGTTACTGAATTGAAAAACCAAGGCATTCACCCAAGCTTGGCAACAATACTTGTAGGTGAAAATGTTGCCTCTGCCGCATACATAAAAAATAAGCAAAAAGCTGCCGAAGAAGTGGGAATCAATACACAGGATCATAAATTACCTTCCACCTTAACTCAACAAGAATTAATCGATCTTGTCAATTTATTAAATGAAGATGATAGGATTCATGGAATCTTGGTTCAACTACCTCTTCCTTCGAATATTGACGAATTTGCGATAATTAAAAGGATCAATCCTGCTAAAGATGTTGACGGACTCACACCGTTTAATGCTGGTTTGTTGTTAAATGGTTATGCCTATCTAAAACCATGTACTCCATCTGGAATCCTCGAGATGTTAGACTTTTACAATATTAATGTGATGGGTAAGGATGCCATTATAGTTAACCGTAGTAATCTCGTTGGAAAGCCTCTTTCTATGCTTTTGTTGGAAAGAAATGCAACGGTAACAATATGTCATTCTAAAACTAAAGATCTTAAGGACAAATTGAGGCAGGCTGATATAATAGTTACCGCTGTTGGCGACCGTGAAACCTTCACACTTAGCTCAGAAATGGTAAAGCCGGGTTCTGTAGTAATCGATGTTGGAATTACAAGACACAAAAGAAAAATAACAGGGGATGTTGACTTTGAAGAAGTAAGAGAAAAGGTATCGTGGATTACTCCAGTTCCCGGTGGTGTCGGGCCTATGACGGTGTCTATGCTATTAAAAAACACTGTTACCGCTGCGTCTATTATAAATAAGAGTGATAAGATCTGATCTCAAAAAAATCTGAAGATAAAAATATCATTAGGCAGTTAATCTTAAAGAAACGTAATAAGTTATCAGAGAGAGAAATTCATGAAAGAAGCATATTAATTCAACATGCGATTATCAGTCTTCCCATATTTAAAGCTGCCAAGGTAGTGGGAGCATATTATCCAAAAGGCTCTGAGGTTAACACCCTGGATATACTAAACAAAGTTTTAAAAGAGCAAAAGATTTTGGCTTTGCCTGCAACCTTAGGAGATAAAATTTTCTTTTACAAGATATCTCCTATGAACTATATTAATGGAGATCAAATGATTTTGAGTAAATTTGGAATAAAAGAACCATCACCGTCACCAGCAGATCTTATAGATGATATCGATTTACTTATTGTTCCGGGTATTGCCTTTGATAGAAAAGGGTATAGGATAGGCTATGGAAGAGGATTTTATGACAGATATCTTCAAAGAAAAAAATATAATTTTTCGGTAGGTTTAGGATTTGAACTTCAGCTATTGAATGAGAATCTTCCACACGAAAAATTTGATCAAAGAGTTAATGCTATAGCTACAGAAGAAAAAATTATGCTTTGTTAATATCTTAACGCCTTTATAGCAATATCATTTCTATAAAATTGGTTGTTGTCTCCCCAGCTTATTTTTTGAACCGCCGAATATGTGTTTTGTCTTGCTTGCTCGATGGTATGACCTAGTGCAGTGACTCCTAGAACTCTTCCACCATTTGTTAATATTCTGTTATGTGAATCACGCTTTGTACTTCCATGAAATATCATGGTATTATCGCCAAAGTCAGAATTAATGCCTCGAATTAAATCACCTGTGCGATAATCTCCTGGATATCCCTTTGCAGCCATTACAACACACACAGCAAATTGCTCTTTCCATTTTAATGATGGCATAGTATCTAATCTTCCTTCATAAGCTTCTTTAATATACTCAAAAAGATCAGAATTCATTCTCATCATTATAGGTTGACATTCTGGATCACCCATTCTCACATTGAACTCTAAAACTGAAGGCTCGTTTGATTCTCTATCAATCATGATCCCGGCGTAAAGAAATCCTTTAAAGGCATTATTTTCACTTTCCATTGCAGATACCACAGGGGACATTATCTTTTTGATTATTTTATCAGATAGATCTTCATCTATTATTGGAGTAGGAGAATAACTGCCCATCCCACCTGTGTTTTCGCCTTTGTCATTATCGAATATACGTTTATGATCTTGAGTTGACGCTAGTGGTAGAATTGTCTTGCCGTCACATAAAGCTATAAAAGATGCTTCCTCACCCAATAAACGTTCTTCGATAATAACGCGATCACCAGCCGAGCCGAATTTTCTTTTAATCATAAGTGTATCAATAGCTTTTATCGCTTGATTGGCATCGTCACATAACACTACACCTTTTCCTGATGCTAATCCGTCTGCTTTTACGACGAGGTTTGAGCTTTGTTTGTATATGTAATCTTTGGCTTTATCAGGATCGCAAAAAGTACAATATTCCGCTGTTGGAATTCTATATTTCTTCATGAATTTTTTAGCAAAATCTTTGCTTGATTCTAGTTGAGCTGCCCTTTTGGTAGGACCAAAAATCATGGCCCCTTCTCTTTCGAATGAATCTACTATCCCTTCCGAAAGTGGTCCTTCACCCCCAACAATGGCAAAGCATTTGTGCTCCTTTGCAAATGAAGACAAATCATCAAATTTATGAGTTTGTAAGTCAATATTCTCATAGGTCCCCCCGTTGCCGGGTGCAAAAAATACTCTTTTTACATGCGGACTCTGCGATAATTTCCATCCAAGAGCGTGTTCTCTTCCACCAGAACCTATAATTAAAACATTAGAGTCGTCAGTCAATGTACGAATAGTGGATCAATTCAATATAATGATTACTTGAATGGATAGAGAAAGAAAGATTCTCTAGCTTTCTTCTAGTCTCCTTTTATTCCATAGCGATTATCTCCTAACATGGATCCAGATATTCGAGAGCATGCAAAAAGAGGATTGGCAGCAGCAAGTAAAGAGACTAAACTAAGAGTTGCAAGAAAAGGAGGGATTGCTCCACACAACTTAAGGGGCCTTGCAGCTGCAGACTCTGAAACTAGGTCTAGAGTAGCAAAGGCAGGTGGTGATGCAAGAGCTCAAGACAAAGAAGGCCTACGATATGCAGGAAGAAAAGGAGGTCAAGCAGTAAAAGCTGAATACGGAATACAATTTTATCACTCAATTGGAGAGAAAGGCGGAGAGTCTGTAAAGGAGAAGTATGGGATAGATTTTTATCGTGAAATTGGTGAAAAGGGCGGTGGGATCGTTAAGGAGAAGTATGGACCAAAGTTCTACCGCGAAATAGGAAAGCGCGGAAGCCGGACTATAAAGCAACCATACGTTCCTGACGTTTATAGCACAATAGCTAAAAAGCCAGCAGAATCAAACACAGAGGAAACAACCGCTAATGATATTTCAGTCATTTAATAATTTGTTTGCATTATCAGATATAATTGCCTTGAAAAATCCAATATACTCAGAATCATCAAATTCAATGGTCACAAATTTATTTTCAAGTACGGCTTCGGTAACACTTCTCAGATGGTAGCAGACCCCAGCATTAGAAAGCGACTTAAAATAATAATTCTTGCATGAGCAAAATTCTAGTTCTGGATCTAGCCAATGCTCACTATCTTTACCTACTACGGTCCATATAGCTCTGCCACTAGGTTGAAACAAATGGAGTTTGACTCCTCCGAAGTTTACTGTATTATCCACGCGTTCAGATTGAATTCTTCTCATAGTGATAAAGCAAATCTTGTTGATATAAAAGCTTCTTAAAGTCTAAAGATTTTTCCTTGAATTATTCAGAATATGCAACTATTTACATTAAATTACATTAATATCTATATATCGTTGTTTATTGTTGATAAATAGGCTATGTATGAAAATAGTCCAAGACTCATTAAATAAGAATATCGTTTTTATACATGACCGGTAGTTACTTCATCATTCTATTCCAATATTATACTTATGCTTCTTTTTTACTTGGTTTTTAGCATGTATCATGTTTTCTTGCAAAATTTATCGATAACACCATTGAATCAATATATGAAGTTATCATTAGTCACCAAAATCTATCTTATATATTGTAGTTATAGAAGTCTTGTGACATCTATTTATAACTCTACTATTATTTTCTTGATTATAATCAATGCACTCCCTCTCATTTAGTCTTAAGAGCTTTCGTATTGTTTTTATAGTTGGATCCTCAATTTTTTTCTGATGTAAAGTAACTGATTTTGATTAAGAGTATCTTGTGTTCATTTGATGCTACCTTAAAGCCAACAATAATCATCTGTATCCTTTTATTGGTAACGACTTTGTTAGTCATGCTATTGGTATAGTACTATAGTCTAATGCATGTATTATGACTCAATAATTATGATCAAAGCACTCAAAAAGAGTGGTTGTGTAATGGTGTGTGTAAAATTTTAAAAAAGTGTGTAATTTGTTATTAGTGCAACTAGTCTAAAACCCATTGCATATATAGCTTACTTCATTTTTGATCTTCACTATTATTCTTCTGGAGGTAATTCTGTAGTCTCTTTCTAATAGTATATTATTAAGGCTGCTAGGTAGAAACTTTTTCCCTAGGAACTGTATATTATTATATGCAGACACATATCAAGAACAAACCAAATCAATCAGGTATTATATGTTCAAGCTTAGTCGTTTTTAACTTTAATTTTTCTATAAGGCAGAATTTTTTCGACATTTGACTTGGTAAGAAGGTAACTTCTTTAACTATGTGTTATTATGATGTGTCTTGTATACGGCTTTTCGCGTCATTATGAGTCTGTGTATGCGCGCGCTTAGATATCCTACCACTAATCACGTCCTATCTTCCTGACGTTGATTCAGTTCAGAATTAGTGAATGCATTTAACTCATTTCATTCGTCTAATTCAGTTTATCATCAAAACGGTTACTCTATCCTTAAAAGCTTATCATATTCCAAGTCTCATATTCTATATAGTGCTAAAAGCTTTTGATTGGTAAGATTTAATCTAGTACAAGTAGGAGTACCAAATCATATTTCTGCTATTCGGTGTGCTGCAAAAGAATTTTAAGGTTGATTCTATGTTTGTTTTAATATACATTCTATGCTCATATTATAAATAATTTAATTCTATTTAGACAGTGATTCTGTGTAGTAATTCATCTTTTGCCAGAATCTTTTTGTAGACCTTTGATCATTGTGTCTTAATAAACAACATTATTATCTATTCTCTTTGATTTCGTATAATATAATAATGATATAATAAAAATTCTCTTACGGAAATACGCGCTTACAATTAGCCTAACAAAATCCTTGTTGATTCATTATTTTTAAAAATACGAGATGATAAATTAAATAATGTTAGATTATGACAAATTCTACATTACTATCAATATTCCTATTGATCCGTTAAAAGAGTATTGATTCGGAGAGGAAGTATAACTTTAAAAGATATGTCATGAAAATGATCAATTGTGAGTCAAAAACAAGATATATCCTCGTCTTCAGAAAAAATAAATGATTCTTTACCTATATTCGTACTGTGTGATAGATGTTATTGGTGTGCAACCTTCCTTTATAAAAATAGGTTATGTAGAGATAATTTATGTCCTGAATGCGCGGCATTCAATAAATTCTCAAGCTTCCCTGTACTACCTAATGAATCATTTACTTTTGATTATAACGATAGACGTGGAGTAGAATTAGAATTTAAGAATAGAAAGGAATAAGAAAACGGCGAAAGAATTAAAAAAGCTGTCGTCTGTTAAATTTAATCTTCTTTTATACGATATAATCTAATAACAGCGAGTAGAACATCGATCTAGTAAATTCAGCCTAGATGTCCTTTGCATATTGACGGATATTTGAAAAACAAGATGCTATACTAATGTATCAAGTCAAAATTATATTCGGTGATTCAAATTTCTCTTCATCGTTAATTAAAATCTGCTAGAATGACTTTGTTTTGTTATCGGCTAGGCGAGCTTATAAGACATACGGAAATACCAGTGTCACAAAGATTACTAGAATCATAATATATGTCATTAAACTGGTAATGGCTTCTGCTGTTTTCTGCTTTGTCCTGCTTGCAATAAATGAACCATACAACTGACCGCCATCTAACGGCCCGATTGGCAGGGCATTAAAGACCGCCACATTAAAATTGATGAACCATAGCCAAAAAAACATATTAGCAAGAAGAGCATAAGATGAACCAAAAATAGTAGAGTCATATCTTTCATCCATTAAATCAGAATATGGCACAATTCTCTCTTGTATAGTCGGCGGAGTAAGCAAACGGAGCACAGTGGTACCGCTAAACAAGTTTTTGTAGTCATTCAGTACTGTTTTCGGGTCACCTACAGTACTTATAGCCACGCCTAGTATTCCTTTATTTTCATTGACAGAGCTCGGCAAAGTCACACTACCTCTGACTACGGGTTTGTTTTTTACAGTCCATGTCATCTCTATTGTCTTTCCAAGATTCGATTCAAGCTGTTTTCTTAGATCTTCAATACTTCTGACATTCTGACCAGCTATAGTCTGTATGACTGATCCTTCAGTTAAATGTATTTTTTCTGCAAGGGAACCTTTGTTTACTCGATCAATTAGAACTCCGGCTTCTTGTCCACCAGATACTGGTAGTGGATACAAGCTCGACATTACAAGGTAAAGTCCAAAAAGAGATATACCCGCAAGAACCATGTTATTTAGAACTCCTGCAGTCAATATTGAGCTTTTATATTTTAGAGGTGTTTTTTCTAATTCTTTTTGCTCAATATTTACAAATGCTCCTATAGGAACTACAAAAAAGAAAACGACTCCTGTGGATTCTATTTTAACATTATAAACCCTGGCTACTATTCCGTGCCCTGCTTCGTGGACTACAATAGTAATAATAAGAGATATCAAGACATAACCTACTGGAAGATAAGGATTTAAGATTGGTATGAGGAAAATTGAACGTGGTCCTAAGTCTCGAGTCATTTCTCTGGCAGGTGCAAACGAAACTATGGCAATAACAAACGAGATTAGCAGGAATAGCATTAGCGCAGTTATAAGAGGCATAAGATATCTATTGGATTTCGCGTAAATTTTGGCAGCATTGGTTCTGGCTACCCAGTCAAAAAACTTCATACCAAAAGGTGTGTGGATCAAAATTAATATGGGGATGTATTTGAATACATACTTCACTTCCACACGTATTTTTTTCTGCTGTTCCAAGCAAGTAAACTGTGTAATAACGCTATTTAAATTAACTCGTTTCATTGTAATAACACCAATAATATAATTAAGATCACTACTGCACGTGTCTCTATATTCGTGACAAGTATACGCGTTATCAGTTCAGAATTTCTATTAGGACAACATACATCATGCATGGTTAATTTATTTTAACACATTATGCTATTATAGCTCATTATCCGGATAATAGCCATGGCTAATTATGAGATGTCGACTGGTGATGCTAAAAAGAAGATAGCAGAGCCTCCGCTCAATATGTTATTTAATCTATCACTTCTTGCAAAGAAAGATGTATGGGATATCGACATTACAATGCTTCTTCAAATGCTCCTAAACATTATCAATAATACTGGAAAAAAAGATCTAAGAGTTTGTGGTATTGCTATATTATCATCATCCCTGATACATCGCCTAAAAGTAGAGAGTATCTTTAGACTGGAAAAAATTGCTATGCAGAGAAAAGGAGTACACGATTCTCAACCATTGGAAGCAATACCCCAACTTTATCCTATAGAAATTCCATATAGAATAGAACCAACATATCCTCTGTCCTTAGAAGATTTACTGCGTGTCCTTGAAAATATGATATTTGAACTTGCCAATCCCAGACCAAAAAAGAAGCAGATAGAGCTTGAGCCTGTCCAGACATTTAATTTCGATCAATATCTCTTGAAATTTGAACAGATATTACAAGAATACGAGAATATGATCCTAGATATCGTTAGTGCAGATGGTCCTACCATGTTTAAGACGCTTGTCAAAAAAATGGAATTAATAGATGTTGTTCGATGCTTTATTGCGACACTTTATCTTGCTATGAAAGAAAAGATAAACTTAGAGTCAATAGAGGAAATAGAAGATATAAAAATAACAATAAAATCATAGCACAAATAATAAATCAATGGTATATGCCGAATCTAGTAGATTGCGTCATCAATTTCTACCAGATGATGAAATTAGTGCAAGAATTGAAGCAGCACTTTATTCTGCTGGAAGACCATTGTCAATAGACGATCTTGTAAGAGCATCTGGAACAAATTCGAAGGAAAAAATACGAAAAGTTGTAAATGATTTGATTAAGAAAACAAATTCCGTCTTCAAGGCCATTGAAATTACTCAACTGGAGGAAGGAACATTTGTTTTTCAGGTAAAAGCCATTTATACGCCACTAGTTAGAAGATTTGCACAACAACCTATAATCTCATCCTCTGCCCTAAAGACACTATCGTATATTGCATATGAACAACCAGTTACTTCAAAACGTCTCGTTCAGATCAGAGGTAACCAAGTTTACAACCATCTTAAAGAATTACAGCACATATCTTTTATTGAATATGAAAGATTAGGTAGATTAAAAATATACAGAACAACAAAGAATTTCCAGGATTATTTTGGGGTAACCGATATAAACTCTATCAAGAATAAACTTGAATTAACGAAACCAAAATCACGATAAATCCGTCACTCGTACATAGAAAAATCTTAATTAGAGTAGAGCTGTTAGGACTTTTAAGTATGAGAAAGTCAGTTGAAAATTTGGCTGGACGCAAATTTACTGGTGGCCGAATAATAGCTTCAAGGGGAAGAAGGAATTACGAAATAGATAGATATCCTAATGAAGCAATAATAGGACCAATAGATACTGTAACAAGAACGGTTCGTGGTGCAAATACTAAAACAGCTTTTAAAACTGCTGACTTTGCTAATGTCACCGATCCAACTTCAAATAAGACGGTTAGATCAAAACTGCTGAGAGTAACTAAAAATTTTGCAAACAAGGATTATGAGAGGCGTGGAGTCATAAGCAAGGGAGCATTAATAGACACAGAAGCAGGACCTGCAAGAGTTACATCAAGACCAGGTCAAAATGGTGTGGTAAATGCAATTGCCATTAAATAAGAATAAAATTAGCGTATAGCTATAGCTATAAATGAAGACATTTTAATTACACATTAATGCTAAAAGATAACAAAATTGGTTTGAAAGTAGTTGTGATAGGCCACCGGCTCATTACCTTTCTATTGCATATTGGTGCATCTTATTTTTAGGTCTTTAATTTTTTGCAATTACAAACAAGTAGAGCCTTGGTTTGCCAATTATGGCTGAGGGATGTATGTATTGCTGTGATGTAGTGGGCAACTGTTAATTGTCGTATCGTCTTTACAGACATAACCAAATGGTAGCAAAATATAATTTGAACGAATCGGTATACATTATACACGCGAAAAACAAAGCTCTTCAAAAGCGCTTTATTCAAAAGCCAAAAATATTCATTTGTAGCTCTAACAACGATCTCTATTGTAAGTGATTAAATTAATATTTATCTTAAATTCTATGATCTTAGTTGAAAGATTACGATCATGTTATTCTCTGGCTTGACTATTTTAACCGAAATTTGTCTAGGAGTAAAGGTAGGAGAGTAAAACGTGATAAGTCTGTTTTCGATCCATCATTACTTGACCTAATAGATGCCGCTAAGGCTGCTGGGTATAACTTAACAAACGAAGAAACGAACGACCAAGCTCGCTATCCAAGGAGGGCTTTTGTAAAATCAAGTTACATTATGATTCTTAAATCTAATGAAGTAAAGAAATCTGTAACCATCAGAACAATCGCTGATAAAATGGTGCAAAAAAGAAGTAAATAGAAAGTCATTCAAAAATAAATTCTAAAACGGATCTATATTTAATAAGATTATATTGAAGTTTTTTATATACGTATTTTGTTTATCAATAAACTTAATTATTCTTGACAGAATAAAATGATAATAAGTAAATCTGTAAGGTGAATGAAATTGAAGGGAATAGGGGAGGTTATGCATTTAGCAAAAAGTGGAAGGCTTATTGTAAGGCTTCAAGACGAGGGTAAGTATATTAAAAGTGGAGAATTACTGATAGATTCCAGTGGAAAACGTATAGGTAAAGTAATTGAGGTAATTGGTCCAGTTAACGCGCCTTATGCTTCTGTAGCTCCATTCACAGACAGAGTAAAAAAAATTATTGGAACCAGTGTATTTAATGGAGGATTCGTGGCTAAAAGGCGAGATTTTAAATCCAATATGCGTAGGCAACAAAAAGGTTTCAGACGTTATAAAAATTTTGGAGAGAAGAATGAATGACATCCACAGAATACTATACTCAGTGCCCTGAATGTCAATCAGGATTAATTCACGATTACAGCAAGGGCGAATATATCTGCCAAAAATGCGGTTACGTAGTAATGGACCAGATTGATGATTATGGGCCTGAATCTCATGCAACTGACTTTGATGAGAAAATGAAAACTGTTCGTGCTAGCGGATATACAAGTTACTCATTACATGATTATGGTTTACGAACAGAAATTGGTTTTACATCTAAAGATTACAGTGGAAAGTCCATTGATTATCAAATGGCAGAGCAGATGAATAATATGCGAAGGTGGCATTCAAGAATCAGGGTTGCCTCTACAAAAGAAAGAAGGCTCTCAAATGTTCTATCCAAAATTAATGAGACTTGTTCTGTAATGTCACTTCCTAAAACATTGGTAGAAACTGCAGCAATGCTTTACAGAAACTATGAAAATAAGAGTGAAGCAAAGGGAAAATCTATTGCATGTATTGCAGCCGCAACAATTTATCTCGCATGTAAGAGGTTTTCAGTTGTAAGGTCAATGGAAGAAATTGTTGAATCAACTGGTATAAGTAGACAACATACACCTAGCATAAAACTTGCAGCAAAATACTATAGAATAATGGTGATGGAGATGGGTATTTTTACAGATGAAAATTCATCTGCTATGACTAGCAAGACATCATCTTCATCTAACATCGCAAGTTGCTCTTCCAAGCCATCTTTTGTTTCACCTTCATCAATACAATCAACACCAATTCCTGTAGCGCTTGCGATTGACCAGTATATATCCAAACTTGCAAATACTGCAAAGATTGACACAAAAGTTGAGAGACTGGCAATTGATATTGCACATAAAACGAAGGATAGTCTTCTGGGAGACGGTAAGGCTCCAAATGGTCTCGCTGCTGCTTACATATATCTAGCCGCTGTACTGCTTGGCTTTAATCTTCTGCAAATGGATATATCCAGTCTGGCAGGCATCACAGAAGTTACAATTCGTAACAGATGCAAAGACATACTTACAAGTTTTAAGATTGTAGTAAATGTTAAACCTTCTATGGTTGCATCAGAAAGAGCGTGAGATAACATTTCAAATTCTCCAAAACGATCTTTTTTGATCTTACTGATGTATAACGAATGATCAGAGTAATTTAGTTTTGTATACATATGTATGTATATATATATCTATATCTAAAATACATCGGAGCTCGTATACAGTTCAATTAACCTCGTCTAATATAACACGAAAGATCTGCTCTTAGTTCTAATTCCTTACTAAAAATCAAATACTACGGTCTACAAGAACATTATCTTATTCTTTTTTTATTTTTTTAATTTGTGATTTATACATTGAGATTAATTCTTCTACACTAGTAGCATCTTCAGGATTCTTATCATACCTTATTTTTCCAGTAAATTTGGGGAATCGTAGAGCCAATCCATAACCTTTTCTTAGACGATTCTTTGCAGCAGTATGAGAAGGACTTAACGTTATTTCGGAGGCAATTACATCGATTACTATTTTGGGCTCAAACCACACATCCATTTCCATTCCACTATCGACTCGCGGATGTCTGTGTGATATAATATGTCTTTCCAGGTTGTCGTAGAATTGTTTTAGATGTTCATCTGTAAATCCAGTTCCGACTTTGCATACACTTTTGAACATATCAGAATCAGGATCAAATGAGGCAACTAGAAGAGCGCCGTATTTTCCAACTCTACGACCCCTGCCGAAGAGGCCACCTATTATGACAAGATCGACTGAATCGGCCATATCACTATGATATTCGCGCTTTAGCTTTATCCATGCAAATTCTCTTGCTCCTGCTCGATAACTACTTGAAAGTTGCTTTAACATTAAACCTTCACACCCATTTTCTATGGCCAATGCCATGAATCTCTCAATTTCCTCAGTTTTTTTTACAACAGTTTGAGGAATAATTCTAATCTTATCCTTTTTATCGCTATTAAATATGTTCTCAATTATTTTACGTCGTTTAAAATATGGTAAAGAGGTCGTATCTTGTCCGTCAATGTATAATATATCAAAGAAATTCACGCTCACAGGAAAGTTCTCTACCGCTTGATTTATCTCGTATTTTCTACGTCGATGCATTAACTCTTGAAAAGGAAGATATTCGTCAGTTAACGGATTAATCGCAACTACTTCTGCTTCAAGAATTATGTCGCCAGCAATAAGTGAGCGTATAGCCCCTGTAATATCGGGATAATGGTGTGTGACTTTTTCTAGTCTTCTTGAGAATAATTCTACTTTTCCTTTCCCTTTATGTATCTGTATTCTTTCTCCGTCTAATTTGTATTCTGCTGCAGCTTTACCGTTCATTTTTTCCATAGCTTCTCCTGAAGTACTTACACGCTCACCTAACATTGGCCTGACAGGCTTGAACAACGTTATTCTCAGCGACTTTACACTTTCAAGGCCTTTTGTTGCTAGAAGTTTTGCCACTGTGCCTAGGTCACTTGATACGTTGTAAGCTTTTTCTAAACTATGCCTGTTTATTTTATCTCCTGTAAAGGCTAATGCTAAAGAATCCATTATCGTATGATCTGCTATGCCTAACCGAAGCGTTCCCATGATGAATTTCATAATATATTTAGCTTCAAGGTAACTGGCATCATTTAGTAGATTACTCACATGTCTCAGCTTAACTTCCTGAGAACCTGATCCCATAGTACGGGCAATCTTATCTAGAGTATGATAAACTCTTTCAACTGTCATTTTTTCACTAAATAGAGTAGCTTGATTTTTTATTTTCATAACCTCTTCTGCAGTATCTCCTATGTCTCCCGTCCTCCGATAGTTTTCTTCTATAACAGAGGTTTCTACACCGGCAGAATATCCTAGTGCTCTAATTGCCATCCTTTCAGCCAAGCCCAATTCAATTCCTTCGTAATCTGGATAGAGTTTTCCTTGAATAAGATATACTACTTTGTCAATTAAATCAGGAGGAGTAATTTTCAATAAAGAGACTAAATGGTTTGTGAGTGCAAGCCTGCTTGCAGTATTTTCCATCTTCTGAAATGTTTCTGCAATGAAAGTAAAATCCAATATCAGAATTAAGATTAGTTATGCTTTAAATTTTATCAAACAAATGCATATCTATCTAACACCTATGAAGTATTGAAGAGGTATAGTAAGTAGGACATCTAAACCTAGTCATTTACTTGTCCTAAAATGTAATCGAATAATTGTAATGCTGGAAAATACCTAAGATAAACTAAATGCATAATAATTTCTGATGCGAATATTACTGTTATATTACCTTTATTATTATTATTATTATATTTCAGAGGATTCAAGAATTGATATCTAATGCTAGTCAAATGTCTTAGCATACATTCTAACCATATTGAGATATACTATCAGCGCAGTCCAATAATTTATAAAATAGAAATAAGCATCACATAGTATGGGTGGCAATAAACAAAAAAGCACTGGATCTTCAGATAACGTGAAGAATAATAATGCTCAAGGAGACGATACAAAAGCTCCTAAGAAGGAAGACAGTAAGAAAACAGGTGCAAAACAACAGCAAAGACAAAAATTATCTGTACTTGTTGAAGAACCTCAAGGAATGAAATTACTTCAAACGATGAAAGCAATTACGATACAAGGTTTTGCTAGATCAGCGGGTGTAAAAATTTCTGTCGCTAATAGTTTTATAAGATCCGCCGAATCCAAAGGAATCGTTAGGAATGTAGGGGGCTATAGTGGACATAGGGTTTATGAACTCGTCAAATAAGAGTACGCAAGAACGCATAATGATTAATGATATTTTTGAAGATTTACATTTTTTTTAAAGTCATGACATCTCCAGATTGAGTAGCTTCAATAATTTCTAAATTAGATTTAATTATTCCTATGTGATTCATGGGTGTGACAACTGAATCTTTCATGAATATACATATAGAGCTATTAGATGTCATATACGCAATATCGCCACGTTTAAAGTGGGTTTTCTGCTTTTCTGCTCCTATTGCAAGTTTGGTTTCAATATATGTTATTGATTCTGAAATTTTGTGAATTCTATCCTGTATAGGTAGCGAATTTAAAATGATTCTAACGCACAATGGAGATAGATGGCGTATCATTTCACAGGCAGCCATTCCTTTATTGGATATTTGAATAATTACAGGAATCCTTGAAACTGAACTTACAGTATGTTGATTATCCACTATCTAGAATTATTAAAAAGAGTATATAATCAAGACGTCTAATTCAGTATGTTCTCTTCTTTATAAGATTCGCAACATTTATTTGTATATCTATTATCTTTTGCAGTATTCTTGGTATTAAAACATTCTCCAAATCATAAATCTGAGTCAAAAAAGCCATTAAACCTTAGAGAAAAGAGCACGAAGAAGGTAGATCACAAGGTAAAAAAGAGTATAACAAGTAAGAATCCAAAGAAACCATTAGAAACAAAGCAGTCCATTAATGATAACAAGGATGCAACAATCCAAGTAGTGGAATCTCTCAAATCTCTTCGTCCAGAAGACGAAGTAGTTACGTATAATGAGATCGATTTCGAATTAAGAGAAATCGTTTCAGAAGAGACTCATAACCAGGTGCTAATTGGGCCACTGCGCCTGACAAGATTTGAAAGGGCAAGAATTACAGGGGCGAGATCTCTACAGTTATCGTTAGGAGCTCCATCTTTAATTAGAATACCAAATGATGTAAGAGATTCTATCTCATTAGCAGTAGCAGAACTGGATCTGAAGGCGCTGCCTATATCAATTAGGCGTATCCTGCCCAATGGAATGTATCAAGACATACCGATTGACTGGATGAAATGAATTGTTTTTTGATGCTATATTTCTTTAAGTTTATTTTCATCAAAGCTATTCGAACAATACCATCTAAACCAGAAATAATCAACACACCAATCATGAAATAATCTATCTTCACTGCAGAACATCATGTTCATGTCAGTTTCACCTTTCTGACTGGGAAAAAGGACTGAAGCTTTTTTCTCGTTGAGAACCACAGCAACCTGAACTTTATCTACCATACGTCTTCCAATTCTACCAGTCTTGTAGACTTCATCGAATCTTAGCCTCCTTAATAGTTCACTTCTTCCCTTTGGAATAATAACATCATCTGGAAATATATAAAACAGCCTTGTTGCTCTATCCCTCACACTAATTAGTATAGGTTCAATAAGATCAAGCGGCACCTGTGGAATTATTTCTAATATGTAAGTTTCGGACTCTCTGTAAATCTCCTTCCATAATTCTAAAATTGCAACTATGCCTCTTACTAATACACAATTATTAAGCGCGCCGATCCGCTGTACAAATTTCATTGGAATTTCTCCTAATGTGTGTTCAGAGAAATATTCCTTATATTGGGACAAAAAGTCAAAGGTAGGGATTTGTTTGGTTATTGTATTTCCAAAGGTAGTTAATGAAAAAATTCCACTGGGATCTTTCTCTATTAAGCCTGCCTCTTGCAGCCTGTTTATATTTCTATGAACTTCTTGCATAGTTATTCCGAGATCCTTAGATAGTTCAGAGAGCTTGGATTTTGTTTGTGAGAGACTAAAAATTATCGACAATCTTTGTTGGCTTGCTAGTTCAAAGAAAACTCTTTCAGCGTCAACAAATCCCTCAATATCCGTACTTTCCAAACTAAAAGCCATATCCCATTAGATAATAGAACATAACAATAAGTATTGTCCCTACACAAAGGCAAAAGTAGATAGAGAGACTTAAGCTGGGCCGAATTGAATATTTCCCGTATACGACCATATGTATCTTTTTCCGCTAAAAAAGAGTAATTTATATGTAGTTTTAATGTCTAGCGTTTAGAAATAGCATTGTTTTAATAGTATGGATATCTACAACAAATCTCGTGTTTGACAGTCAATATTGATGCTATTGAAGAGGATCTCGTTTCTGAACTAAAAATCTCTGCAAAAGAAGTAAAGGTATTTCTTTCAATTGTAGAAAAAGGTAGGATGGATAGTAAAAAGATATCCAATCACATAGGCTGTTCTGCTCAAGAAGTCAAAACAATAGCCGAATCTCTAATTGAAAAAGGAATGATCATTGACATTACTCCTACGGAATACGAATCGTTACATCCAATGTTTGCTATAACTAATAGATATAAAAAAAGATGTCAGGAAGACAACATTGCTTTTAAGAAGAATCTGAAAGTTGACAATATAGGCAAGTTACTAGAAGGACGCTACGATCGTGCAAGAACTAAATAGGTAGTTGTCAGAAATAATGCAATAGTATGACTGCATCAGAGCCAATAAGTGAAGACAAGATTGTTTATTTCGGAGTTATTAACATTAATGAAAAAGATAGAACAGTAGGAGCAATTGACATATGGCGAAGTGTGATAACAAAGGAATTATTTTGCGAAGAAAAAAGACTTGGCATTTTAGAAATTGCAGATAATATAGGTATGCCTAAGATTGACAGAGATAAAAAATGGGCTATTGCGATAAATAAGAAGAAAGTTGGCAAAGATAAATGGAAACTAATAAAAATAATAAGAGAAGGTCGCTTCAGATTTATCGATGTAGATGACGAAACAACAGTTGAAGTAGATGTCAAAGATTATAGTATAAGAGACTCTGACTGGTGGAGTTTTCTTGTCGAGAATAATGTAAATCGAAGCATAGAAATTAGTGTGCAAGAGAATGCAAAATGATGGAAGAGTTACGAAGCGATGAAAATATTCCAGTAACTATTTTTGTTAAAAGCGCTAGAGGCAGTAATATCGCCAGTAAACTAACTGGCTACTTTCTTATCAATAATAATGAGTTTAGATTTACTGCAGTGGCATTCGGGCGAATCGGTGGGCATAACATTGCGCTTAGTATTGCAAAAAAGACCCTTAACAAGATAAGTAAAATGGGAATAGATCCTAATATATTGCAATTAACCATGCAACGCAAATTAATCGAAGGCGACATTATACTTCCCGAAGGCCTTAAAATCGATCGATGAAGCTTATAACACTGCTCCTTCAAGTGCTTTTCCACATGCACATAGCGTTCTTTTACTAGATACCAAGGGGATTAACTGGCCGATCAATTTCCGAGTCTTTTCGATATTTTTTTGCAATGTTTCTATTATCCGATCAGAACTTACTGGAGAGTCTGTCCACGCATCATAGTCTGTGATTGTCGCAATAGAGACATAACAGATCTCGGCCTCTCTTGCCAATACACATTCAGGCACCAGAGTCATGCCAATTATATGTGCTTTCATTACTTCTCTAAAAAAATGGGATTCAGCCCTAGTAGAGAATCTTGGTCCTTCTATACAAACATACGTGACGTGTTCATGAATTTTATAGCTCAAACTATTAGCGCAATCTATTGTTAGTTTTTTTAATTCGGTACAGAATGGATCAGAAGAAGAGATGTGACAGACCCTTCCACCATCATAAAAAGTGTATTGCCTTGTTTTTGTAAAGTCAATGAATTGATCCGGAACAGCAATATCCCCTGGCTTGAATTCCTGCTGTAAACTTCCTACTGCAGAAGGCGCAATAATTCTTGTCACTCCAAGTTCTTTTAATGCCCAAATATTTGCACGATTATTTATTCTGTGAGGTGGAATATGGTGATTTTTTCCATGTCGAGGAATAAAAGCAATGGTTCGTCCAACGAATTCGCCAATAGTAATAGAATCGGATGGTTCGCCATAAGGTGTATGGACTTTTATTTCTTTTTTATCATTAACCATTCCGAAATCGTAAATGCCTGTACCTCCTATAAGACCGATATCTGCACTATTTTTATTAGATGTCAATCGTACACCACTAATGACTGTACTTTATAACCTAGAGTCCGTAACTTCTTAGCTCCTTTAAGGTCAGTAAGTTCTATTACGAATGCAAATCCTGAAACATTGCCTCCTAATTCTTCGATAAGATGTGCAGCAGCAATGGCTGACCCTCCTGTTGCAATCAAATCATCTGCTATCAGAACATTCTGTCGAGGTTTTATTGCATCTTTTTGTATCTCCATTACAGCGCTGCCATATTCGATATCGTACGATTCCTTAATAGTATGACCGGGTAGCTTACCTGCCTTTCGGATCATTATCAAACCTTTATCGAAGTTTAATGCTAAGGCGGTAGCTATAACAAAACCTCTGGATTCTATCCCCGCAATACCGTCAATGGTAGTGTTACTGAACCTACGATGTAATTCGTTTGAAACATAATGCAAGGCATGGTCAGTCCGGAAAAGAGGATTAATATCCCTGAACATAATGCCTTTACGCGGAAAATCGGGACAATTGCTGATCAAGGCAGACAAATCTATATGATTCATAGTTACATGGTGTAGCCATAGTCTTTGTGTAAAAAAGTTTGCTGTTATAAAAAATGAAAGTATATGGATGCCATGAATAGAAACAATGCCAAATTTTCGAAATAAAAAGTTAATTCATTGAATTATCGAAATATAAATATGTGTATCTAGCATAGTTCTATGCATTTATACATCCGTTGATCGCATATTACTTATCTTGATACCATCGGAGGAGCAGATTCGCAATCAAATCAAAATTGCTATGTCTCTTGACTTTAACGATGTATTCGACCTGGTGAAATCTAGTGTACTAAAGAAATTCGACCTACATAGAGCTGGATTAAGTCTGACTTTGCAAATAATGCCCAGCAATTTGGGAGCCTATCATATTTTGGGATCTAATATTATAGTATTAAATAAATTTGTTCTAGATATAGTTAAAGGATCTTCAAAAACCACAGAGGATTATAATTCATATCTTTACATGGTGCTGGTCCATGAATATCTACATAGCTTTGGTATAACAGATGAAAATGCCGTACGTCAAATGACGTACGATCTGTGCAGAAGTTTATTTGGAGAATCGCATATGTCTACATTACTTGCTAAGGGTGATCCGTCTAGTTTGTTTCCACAGTTAAAGAATATCACAAACAGCACTTTTTATAATCACTTTGAAGTCATAAAAAATTTTGATAAGGCCAGTCTTTCGTACATTCAGTAAAATAAAAAATTTAACTATCCTGCTTTCAGATAAAATACTATTACTAAATAATATACCTATAAGATATAAATATGTCAAAGGCACAAATATATTATAATGCCTATTAGGAACGGGGCAGAGTATATTGAAAGCCTTAGAGGTAGGAAAATGAAGGTGTACCTATTTGGTGAGCTAGTTAAAGAACCAGTTGACCATCCCATGATTCGCCCCTCTATAAATGCAGTAGCAGAAACATACGATCTTGCTAATGAGGAAATAGAAATTGCATCTGCTCAGTCGTCCTTAACTGGCATGAGAGTAAACAGATTTTCGCATATAACCGAGAGCGCTGCTGATTTAGTTAGCCAGAATAAAATGCAAAGAAAGCTAGGACAGTTGACCGGCACCTGTTTCCAGCGCTGCGTAGGAATGGATGCTCTCAATTCACTATATTCTACTACCTTTGAAATCGATGCCAAACATGGAACTGTTTATCACAAACGCTTAATCGAATTCATAAAATTAGTTCAACTAGAAAACTTGATGATAGGCGGTGCGATGACTGATGTAAAAGGAGATCGTAGTCTATCGCCTTCTCAGCAAGAAGATCCTGACATGTTTGTCCACGTATCAAAAAGAGATGATATAGGTATATACATAACAGGTGCAAAAGCACATCAAACTGGATGTATTAACTCTCATTGGATCTTGGTTATGCCTACAATGAGACTTCAGGCAGCAGACAGCGAGTACGCCATCGTCGGCGCTGTGCCTGCTGACGCTGAAGGTATAACTTACATTTATGGCAGACAATCCTGTGATACGAGAAGTATGGAGGAAGGTGATCTCGATGCAGGAAACGCTAAGTTTTCTGGGCAAGAAGCAATGATCATCTTTGATAATGTGTTTATACCAAATGACTTAATTTTCATGCAGGGAGAATATGAATATGCTGCTATGCTAGTCGAGAGATTTACGTGTTATCATAGGAGAAGTTACGTATGTAAGACAGGTCTTGGAGATGTCCTTATAGGAGCAGCTGCGGCAATTGCTGATTACAATGGAGTAGCAAATGCATCCCATATAAAAGACAAATTGGTAGAGATGACTCATTTGAATGAGACAATATTTGCAGCAGGAATAGCATCTTCTTATCAATCACACAAAACATCCTCTGGTAATTATCAAAATGATGATATGTTATCGAACGTTTGTAAACATAATGTAACAAAATTCCCCTATGAGATTAGCCGGCTTGCCCAAGATATCGCCGGTGGGTTGATGGTTACTATGCCATCAGAAAAGGACTTTAGAAATCCTGTTACCGGTCCACTACTTGAAAAATATTTAAAAGGAAGAAAGGGTGTTTCAACTGAAAACAGAGCAAGAATATTGCGACTCATCGAAAACATGACTCTAGGCAGAAATGCCGTAGGATATCTTACAGAGTCGATGCATGGCGCAGGTTCCCCACAAGCACAAAGGATTCAAATCGCACGTCAGATGCAATTAGAATATAAAAAGAAACTTGCAAAGAACCTTGCCAGTATTGAAGAAGGCGAAGCCAATGAGCTTACTAAGGAGCAGTCCAATTATTTCGATAGAATATTTGGTAAAAGTGAAGGAGATATCAAAGAATAACCTTTTTAATAATATACAGAATACAATTTAGCATTAATATAACCTAATGGTCCTTATAAAGGAAGGATTATTTACAAGTTCTCTGCTTATTAATATATCGTAAGAGGGAATGTGGTGAAATAATGGAACATCTAATCGACGATCTTACAGGAAAAACTTTTAGAATTATTAGCCATAATGGCAAAGATGGTATTCTCCAGTCAAGTCTGTGGAAAAAGCTTGAGGTTACTAGCCGTGATGGTTCTAGGTTAGCGTTGAGACTCGAAAAGCAGTCTCTTATTAAGCGAGAAAAAATACTCGAAAAAGGTCGCTGGACTTATAAACTTCTTCCGATCAAGTTACCTGTTGACACAGAATCTATCGATAAGGTACCCTGTCTTATGTGTCCAGTAGAGCACATGTGTTCTGAGAATGGTTCCTATAGCCCTAACAATTGTAACCTGATTCAAGACTGGCTGCTATCAGCTATAGACTCGTTGCCTCGAACACAATTGCCTGCTGATCGACAGCAGAGTAAACAAGATATAGAAATATCATCTAGACAAGCAAAACTGCCGGCAAGACGTAGTCGAGGACGAGCAACAAAAAAATAGTAAAATGAAGCTTTCTCAGGCTAGAAAAGATTATTACCGCAAACTTGCCAAAAATGAAGGATATAGAAGTAGATCAGCCTATAAACTAAAACAATTAAACATTTCCTATCATATCTTCAAACCATGGAATAAAGTAGTTGATCTTGGCTGTGCACCAGGCGGATGGTTGCAGGTTCTGGAAGAAGAAATTGGCAATAGAGGTAAGGTAATTGGTGTCGATCAAAAAGAAGTGTATCCTTTAAAATTTGCAACAATTCTACGAGGCAGTATTGAGGATCCTTCAATTGTTGAACAAATTAAGAAAATTCTTAATGGTCCTGCAGATGTCATCTTGTCAGATCTCTCTCCGAATATCTCTGGAATGTGGGATGTTGATCATGCAAGACAGATTTCTCTTACAAGAACCGCCATGAGTGTAGTAGAAAAACTGTTAAGGAAAGGTGGCTCTGCGATCTTCAAGGTGTTTGAAGGACAAATGCTTAAACAATTGAAAGATGATTTAGCGGTAAACTTTAAAAGTGTATATTATAGCAAGCCGGATGCTAGTAGAAGAGAGAGTAGTGAATTATATATAATTTGTTTGAATTTTAGAGTCTAAGGTGCAAGGTATTTTCTTAATCACCGAACAAGAGTTTTAGCTCTTCAAGACTTAGCTTGGAACCCGACTCCAGTTTTTTCTTGGCTTCTTCCTTGAGCTTAAAAAGGGTGTCTTTTGGAAGAGAATTGCCATACTCTTCTCTTTGTCTTTTCCTCATATTGGCCATATAATCAAGACGTCCATTGATTTTTTCTAATTTCAACAGATTCTCATTGTATTCTTTGAGATAAATCTCATGCTCATCAGGGAGTTGACGTTTCAAATCAAAAAGGCGGTCTATAGTATTCTTAATTTCCCCAATTTTATATTGTAATGTTCTTTGTTCTTCATCAAGCAATTTTAGCGAATTGCTGATTTTTTCTGACTCTGTGTCCAATTGTCTCATCTGCTCTTTAATAGTTCGAATTGCCTTTAGTGCTTCGATTTTCATAGAGGTCTCTTTTACTAACGAAAGTATGTCATTCTTTTCTCGTGAACTTTTATAATGCTTTTCGTCGAGTGTTTTTTGTAATGTGTTGAGCGAATGGGATAAATCCGCCTCTCCTTCAACAGGTGTTCTTGATTCCATCATACTAAGGAAATTCTTTGATTGCGAAATCTTTTCGCTTACCGAAAATAGCTGAGAGTTATTAGATTGAACTTCTGACCTAATCTGTTTTGTTCGTTGTAATAACATATTGAGATTATTTTTGTTTAGATGTATAGTATTATTAATTGACGATATTTTGTTTCTCTCAATATCAATGATTTTGTCGCTTAATTCTTTTATGCGGCGAGATAACTGACGCTTTAAGGCAACTAGATCATCCCATCCTAAGTTTTCAATTTCAGGAGCTGTATTTTGATCTGTTGTGGTCAACTTGAATCGTTTCTGTTATTATATGGAGTTGTTTATTAAATAAAAGTATATACTCCAAATTTGTGAAAACATTATTAGTATGAGACGCAATTAGAAGTTATCATACATTTTTCAATATCTAATTGATAAAACGATATTAGCTAATAAAGTCGTCTGATCTTCAAAGAAGGACAACAGAATGAATTTACTTTTTCCAACAAACTATTATCATTTAGAAAATAATAAATGTTACAATAGATAAAAAATATAAGTTTCATAGAGAACCTTATGGTGCAAATTTCTTTATTGCTGATTGTAGTCTTTCTTCATTTCCGCAGCATCTAATTAATTCCTGTAATTTTTGTTGCGCCTTTCCGTCTTTTATTGATGATCTTGCAATGTCAATTCCTTCCCGGAAATCTTTAGCAATTCTTCCAATCACTAGAGCAGCGGATGCATTTAAAACAACTATATCTTCTTTCTCCTGGGTTGCCACTCCCAATAAAACTTGAAGCGTATCTCGAAGTGATTGTTCTTTAGAATTAACCATGATCTGGTTTTGTTTTGCAACATGCATATTCAGCATCATTGGATGAAGTCTGATTCGCTTGATTTGATTATCGTTAATCCATAAAATATCGTTTTCGCAAGTATTGGATAGTTCATCAAGACCATCTAGAGCATGAACTACCATTATATCATTCAAACCAGTATTCTGCATAGCGCGGGCGACAGGCTCCAATAAGTCTGTTCCATAAACTCCTATAATTTGTCCTGTTAAATTAGTACAAGGATTACTTAAAGGGCCGGCAATATTGAATATCGTCCTTATACCTATTATATTCCTAGCCGGCGCAACTCTTCGCAGACCTGGATGAAAGTTAGGAGCATATAGAAAACCAATACCAAAATTTTCTATAGCAGTACATACTTTTTGAAGAGGCGATTGCAAATCAAAGCCAATAGACTCCAAAAAATCTGCACTACCACAAAATCCTGAGGCCGAACGATTTCCATGCTTTGCTATCGTGATACCTGCTGCGCTAGCTACTATGGCAGCTGCGGTGCTTATGTTAAATGATTTTATTGCATCTCCTCCGGTGCCACAGATATCAACTAGAGGACCAGTTATCTTGGGCGAAATTCTTATTGCATGTTGCCTTATTGTTTGAAGAATAGCTCTGATTTCTTCAGGCTTTTCGCCTTTCATGGAGAGGGCAACTAGGAAAGCAGCGATAGCAGCTTCAGAAAGTTTACCTTCAAGAATGGAACCGACAGTTTGATAAATTTCTTCTTCGGACAAGCTCGACCTTGAAACCAGTTTTCTAAGTACAGGCCGAATGTCAAAATTATCACTAGTCATCTCTTAGCGATAGAAATAAAATTATAAAGTATTTTTTTACCTTCTTTTGTCAACACTGATTCTGGATGAAATTGCACCCCTTCGACCAGATATTGCCTATGTCTAACTCCCATTATTTCGCCATCGTCCAGTGCCCAAGCAGTCACTTTAAGACAATTAGGAATAGTTGTCGAGTCAGCTACTAACGAATGATAACGAGTAGCTTTAAAGGGATTAGCTATGTTTTCAAATAGGCGATCGGGTTTATATTTGATGTAACTTGTTTTTCCGTGCCTAACTATCTTAGCGTTTGTCACTCTTCCGCCAAACGCATCCACTATTCCCTGATGACCAAGGCATACGCCAAGGATAGGGATCTTTGAGCCAAAATGGGTTATGATACCAGAACACACTCCAAAATATTTTCGATCAGCAGGATGGCCTGGTCCTGGTGATATAACTATAGCGTCTGGATCCATTCTCTCGATAGATTTAAGCGTAACCTTATCATTTCTTATTACACTAGGTTCAGCTCTTAGCTCACCGAAAATTTGGGCCAGATTATACACAAAAGAGTCATAATTATCTATAATGAGAATTTTCATGTAATAACCATCATCGTTTTGTTTATCATTTAGATTAGAAGGAATTTATACTTTCCAATTAGTATAATTAATGAACAACTATTTGGCGGCTTATATATATAAAAATATGTAACATATAGGATATATGTAATGAAATGGAGTACTAAATGTGCTAATGAAGGGTCTGTAAATACCGCATTAGATTATGATTATAATAGAAATACCAGCTTTTAGGATGTCTTTAATGTGATATCAATACTATAGTATAAGAATATGTCATCTATCATAATAGGCGTCATTCTAAGCTAGGGTGCTGTATGGTAGATGAATCAAATAATACAAACAAAAAATTAACCATAAACACAATAGCAGCACAGCCAAGGATAACGACATTTGACATTGCTTTGGCTATAACAATGGCAATCGGTATGAGAATAGGCAGCTTTGACAAGCAACAAGTATTTGCAATTGGGAGACATTGTCATAGCCGCTAAGCACAACTACATAACAATATAGAATGTTTGTTTAAGTTAGGCTCCTCCATACATGATGGTGGACGGATGAATGAATACATAGTTTTTAACTTGCTCTTTTTTCTTTTCCCTTAATCCTAGTAATATTATCGTTCATGCCCGAGGTGTCGACTGATGCTAAGACATTGCGATAGTACCCATCGCAATGTCTGTATCTCTGTCCGTAATATTTCGGCGCCTGCTATGTTCTGGGTTGTGTATCTCTTCATTTGGGTGATTCCATTATATAGCATATCCTCGAGTGTTTTTATTGGCGGAGCTGTGGCTGAGGCTGCTGTCTCTTTTTTGTTTGCTATTCATCATTCGTTTTATTTACGTAGTCCTACAAATTCATTTGCAAGAGAAGAGTTGAAAAACTGAAAAGGAAGGGAGGAGTAGTAGTTAGAAAGAAGAAAAAAAGAACAAAGTAATAAGATATATCTGTTCTTCTTATTTATTATATAAACTGCACTTTGGCTGAGATATTATATGAGAGTATTTGACTATATTTGTTTATATGTAAGAATATGTATGTGTCTATTTATTATAGGAGAAAATGACCTCTCTTAAAATTTTTGAAAACATGAAGGAGAAAATTACGAATTGAAACTTGATAGAAATACTTGGATTACTGCACTGGGATACTCGTCAGGTTATGTATTGGGTTCCATAATATTCTTAATAGCACTTGGCATAGGCATACCAATATTATTTGGAATATTATATGGTGGTGATGTTATTTCAATCACAACAATATCTACAACAATAATATATTTAGTCATAGCCATGCTAGGAATTGCGATAGCAAAGTATATGGCCACGAAGACAAACGAAAGATTTCCTAGTACTAGACAGGGGCCGCCTTCTTCTTCTGATAATCAGTAGTTGTAAATTAAAAGAATTAATGATACCCGAATAATCGTACATAGATCTTGTTACAGGACTTTTCTCATTAGGAGGTCTAAAGAAGTACTTTGAAGTCTTATAATATTGATCTGATATAGCTGACCTATAGTCCAACAGAACATCTTACATAGTTATATCTTCGATCGTCATAAATATTAAAATTAGGTTGTAAATATTTTACATTCAATTACATTTAGGGATATATATTGGCTAAGATATTTGTTAACGGCTACGGCAACATTGGCCGTCGGCTCGCCTCAGCGCTTTCCCGTGACAAAGAGATTCAATTTGTTGGAATAGCAAAGTATACAGCAGACGATAAAATCAAGGAAGCTTTAGAAAACCAGTTTGGCGTTTACGTTCCTGAAAATATAATGAATAAGTTCACGGAAAAAAAATATGATATTGCCGGCACCTTGAAAGAAGCTATTGCGGAAAGCGATTTAATAATTGACGCTGCTAAGGAAGGCGCTGGATACGATAATAAGAAAAATCTATACGAGCCCATGGAAAAGATGGCTATTTTTCAGGGTGGTGAAGATAGGCATGGGGACCGATCCGTAGCTGAAATGATTCATAATTCAAGAGTAAATTATGATAAGGCGTTAGGAAGAAGGTATGTAATTCAAGGAAGCTGCAATGTTTCTGGAATGGGAAGAATTATGCAGCCATTAATAGAGAATTTTGGCGAAGAAATCAGAAGGTTCGACGTTTCTCTTATTCGAAGATGGGCCGACCTTGAAGATTCAAAAGAGGTAAGAGATTCCATTGAGTGGGATAAAGATCCTCACCATCAAGATGACGTCAAAGATTTTATTCCTTCGGTCAATATGTATGTAGATGCATTTAAAGTTCCCTCTAGGATGATGCATATACACCATATGTTGATACATTTTAAAGATAAGGCTCCCTCTAAGGACGTAGTAACCGAGACATTTAGGAAAGAATTTGGGATTGCTATATTGAACTCAGCTAAAGGGACAGCAGACGTTAGAAAAAAAGCTTTCCAACTAGGCTTTCAACATGGGGATACAAATATGATTCATATTCATAAAGAGGTACTCAAGGTTCAAGACAATATTCTGAAGATTTCATATTCAGATGATCAAACCGGGATGGTGATACCGGAGAACTATATGTTAATTCAATCAATGATTCATAGACGTAGTCGAGACGATGCGATCAGAAAGACAGATAATTTATTTGAAATTACGAATAAAAGAAAACTTTTAGAGGAAGAATTCAAGTAAAATATTAAGAACCAAAATAAAATCCTTCCAATGTTCCAACTATATTTTGGATTCTATTTGGTAAATTGCAATATAAAGTTTAATCTGGAAAACGGCAACTAATTCAGAAGCTTTAATTAAAGGAAATTGCACGATGTTTTAGGCAGTGAGAATAATTGGGTGATTTACGAAAGGATTATGTTCTTGACAAATTTGTGATTGTACCCAAACCCACAGATGATACAACACTAGAGAAAAAATCTTTGTACGATAGGTGTCCATATTGTCCGGGTAATGAGCATATGACAGAGCCCGCGTTGATTTCTTTAGTTGCAAAAGATGGAATGCTTCAACGTTTGTCTGACAGTGAAGAAAATATTGTTGGAGATTGGTGTGTTAGGGTCTTTCAAAGCAGCACTCCTGCTGTATCAAATAATTCTTCCACGATATATACAGACAAGCCTCTTTACAGTGAACCAGCATACGGATATCATCAAGTCATTGTTGCTTCACCTCACCATGATCAAAAGTTATCTAAGATATCAGTGGATCAATGGGCAAATGTCTTGTTAGTTATTCAAGATAGGGTTAGATGGTTATACAGCCAAAAAAGCGTAACTTATGTTTGTATATTTGTCAATAGCGGAGATATGGCAGGGACTCCCTACGATCATCCTCATCTAAATGTAGTAACTTTCTCTGCAATACCTCCAACAATCGAATTAGAAGCAGAAGCTTCTCACAAGTATATGAATGAAAATGGAATTTGTCCTGGCTGCAATATAATTTCTACAGAATCGAGCGGTCCGAGGCAAATTTTAGATACTGAGAGCTTCCTTTCATTCTCTCCATGGGCACCTACTTATCCGTATGAATTCTGGATATATCCAAAGCGACACACTACTACATTCTCAAAAATAACTCAAAAAGAAATAAACGATCTAGCGTTAATGCTTCGCGCCACTTTAGGAGGAATGTCCAAAGCGCTCAAAGATGCTCCGTTTAACCTAGTTTTTCATTTAGCTCCAGAAAAGAAGAATAGTCGCCAGATTCATTGGCACATAGAAGTTTATCCACAACTAGATATGTGGTCAGGATTAGAGAGAGGTTTTGGAGTTTATATTAATAATGTACTACCAGAAAAATCAGCAGAAGTTTTAGGTTCTTCATGTAGAAAGGAGTTGGCCGGACTTGTTGGGATTATATAGGAATAATACAACTAATTAACAAAAGGAAAGTAAATGCCAAAGTTAGAAACCTGGGTTGCATTTGGATCACTAGGAATGGGCGTTATGTTTGTAGCGCTGATGTTATCGTTTTTTAACTTTCTAATAGGGCCGGAAGGTAATGGGCCTGATATTTATGTCGAGCCAACAGGAGTATTTGTTCAATTGATTTCAATAGCAGGAGCCCCAAGTTTAATTCTTGCGGGAACTGTCTTTGGACTTAGTAAATCTTATGGCGCTGTTCATGCAGCAATCATTTTGATAATAACAGGAATAATTTTGGTAGTAGGCATGATAATCGCTGCTTTGATGTTAATTCCTAAAATCGAAGAAGAATTCACTGTAAGTGGATTCGATTCAATTCCTTATGTTTTCACAGTCGGCGGTATAGCTATTGCAGTTCTTGGAAGCTATTTACTTAGAAAATCAAAGAACTATCAAAATTTAAAAGATGAAATTCATTGAATAAGAAACAAAACCAACTAGACATCAATTTATCGAGAAATTTACTTCCAATCAAAATATCAAAGGAATTGCTAAATGATATCTTTAGTTCGGCTAAATCACAGAATAGCCCTATCTTATCCATTGTCATCGGAACCAAACCTGATTTTTATAAACAAGCACCAATTGTAGTTGAGGCATTGAAACAGAAAGTACCTGTATTTGTTATAGATACTGGTCAGCATTTTGATGACGTGTTGGGTTTTGGTATTAAAGAATTCAATCTAGAAGATACCGTTGGCTGCAATTTGCAAATTCGTGGGGATCTGATGGAAAAAGCGAGCGAACTTATTCTTAAATTCGGATCATTTGGAAGATATTGTGTAGATCAATTCGGAATTGATTCGCAATTGCTTCCAGTGGTTCATGGAGATACTCTAGTTGCGGGTATCGCTCCTTTGGCTTGGGTTTTCGGTATGGGACAAAAGGTTGCACAGAATGAGGCGGGCTTGAGATCGATGAGTCCAGAGGTAATGAAACACTTAAAAATACATCAAGATCCCACTAAAAGTGTCGTTGAACAGTTTATTGCTGATCAATTTCAAGGTAAATGGTTTCTAGCAAGGGAAGAACCATTTCCAGAACAAATCGATACCTGGATTTGTTCAGCAGGAACAAAATATTTTTTTGCACCAACACAACTCAATAAAGATAATCTTGTCCGGGAAGGGTATCCTGAAGAACTAATATACGTAGTGGGTAATTCAGTAGTAGATGCAATCGATATAAAACGTAAACAAAAATCTCCGGAAAGTGTATTCGACATTTATCCAAAATTAGAGAATGGCGAATGGATAAGAATGGATATTCACAGGCGCGAGAATCTCACTCATCATAGGTTTACTTCTATCGTTAATGGACTTACCAATCTCGTAGAAAAGACAGAACACAAAGTTGTTCTCGTAATGCTCAATGCTACTGCCTCGGCTTTGAAGGCATATAATTTAGAAGACAAGTTACATAATCTTTCTGTAGATTTCCCTGATAAGTTTGTTATTACTCCGTTGTGGAGGGAATATGCACATGTCATTGAATTTCTTGATAGCGGACACTGTTGGGCCGAGATGACTGACTCAGGCTCTATGCAGGAAGAGTTGCAATACTTTCCAGATGTGTTATCCTTGACCGTTCGATTAAATACAGATAGACCAGAAACAATATTTGAAGCAAAGAGTAATATTCTTATTCCACCTGTAAATCCTGCTTGGATAACATCCATCGTTAGAGAAGCATTTGACAAGAATGAGGATTTGGGCTTGAATTTAAAAAATAAAACGCCCATTTACGGAAAACCTGGTGACGTATCAAGGAATATTATGAGTATTATCAAGAAAGAATTTGAAAATGGCAATGCAAACTTTTATCCTTGGCTACATCAGAGGATTAATCTCTGGAAAGAAAAGAATGGACTAGATTATCTATAAGACAGTTCGTAAAATCGCTACTTGCTTCTCTTGTTAATAAATTACATTAATTAAAAAGGATTATTGTTAGATATCCTGTTGTAAAATGATGTCATTCATAGGCTCAAAATAAGGATCATTCTAATCATAAAATACAAAAGTAACAGATCGTCTCAATATATAGAAGATGAGAGAATCGCAGGATGCTCTTATATCTTACCTAATTTTCTAACATATTTTTTGTATACCTCGAGATAAGATTTCTTATCGCCTATATCAATAAATCCTGATGAAGCTATTCTGAATCCCTTTATGATGCTCTTTTGTTCAAGTGCTTTCCTTACGGCATCGTCCATCCCAAATGCGCTCGATCGCGGAATGATATTAAGGAAACCCGGCTCAATAACATAGCATCCAATATTGATTAAACCTCTGACCTCCGGTTTTTCTCTCCAACCTGTAATTCTATCTTCTTTTCCGTTAACGTCTATGAAACCGTACTTTAGATTCGTTTTATAAGGTAACAATGCCATAGAAACTAATGCTTTAGATTCTTTGTGTTCATTTATCATCTTTTCAAGATTGAATTCGTAAATTGAATCTCCATACAAACATACAAAAGTCTCATCTAACAACTTTTCTGCACTTTTCAACTGTCCTGCTGTTGCTAGAGGTCTTTCTGACCTAGCGTATTGTATCTTGATTCCAAATCTAACTCCATCCTCAAAATAGTCTTCTATTATCCTGTGTAGATAACTCACACAAATAATTATTTGATCTATGCCATTACTATCCTGTTTTAGCCATTCAATTATGTGTTCAAGAAGTGGTTTATTTCCTATGGGCAACATAGGCTTAGGAATGAAAAAGGTATATGGTTGTAATCTGGTTCCTAGTCCGCCAGCAAGAATTACTGCTTTCATATATCAACCGTCATTTTATTGGCCACTATTATATAAGTTAGAATCATTACAACTTAATAATGCTTCAATATCTTTTTTATTTTATTTAAAACTTCCTTTGGCTCCTCTCCAAATACCATGATCATGGGCTCTTTACCGAAGTCGCCAATGTGATAAACGATGTCAGCAATAGGATTCATCAACAGGGCAGACTTAATACCCCAGAAAATTGTCCGACCTTCTTTTTTCTTCAGATATATGGGTTCATTAGTTCTTTGATATTCACAAATTTCAAATAAACGTTTAGTGATTTTTAATAATTTTTTGTCATACTTTATGTTCATAGCACATCTCATAGCGCGGTTGATAGTCATGTACGCCAATACTGCAGAAGCAACGTGCCTTGACGCCCCGAATTCTATATTTGAAACAGCTTTAGCAATTTTATCAATTCTAACTATCCTGCCTTTTACTCCTGCAATATCCCAGATATCAACGGCGTCTGGTAGAGCAAATGCCATATTAGATTGTGTTTCTGGTATCAATTCTGCGATTCCATTCATTGCCTCGATTTGAAGAGTTGCACGTTGTAGCTCTTTTAGTACATTAAATCTACTCGCATCTTCATATAGATTAGATATGGGATTAGTCACTACTAGACCTTTTCCCAATTTTAAGGCGTTTTCAATAGACCTATGAACATACTGATTTGCAATCTTACATGCATCGATCAATTCGAAACCCTTTGCTAAGAAGGCTGTGATACAAGCTGAAAAGTTACATCCAGACCCGTGAGATTCTTTAATCGCTATCCTCAGATTAGTTAGCTTGTATATGCGCTCATTGTTATGGAATAAAATATCTGTGACCTTGTCTCTACTTGAATGTCCTCCTTTTATTATAACATTCTTTACGCCGAGATCTTTTATTTTTCTTGCAGCTTCGATTGCATCTCCTTCAGATTTGATTTGCATGCCAGCTAATCTCTCTGCTTCCATCAGGTTTGGTGTGATTAGAGTTGCAATGGGAACTAATTTGGAAATAAATGACTCAAAAGCATTGTCTAATATTAATTTCGAACCGCTTCCTGCTGCAAAAACTGGATCTAACACAATAGGAACTTTTGAGGACTTTAATGAAGAGTGAATAGACTGAATGATTTCCCTTGTGTGCACCATCCCTATTTTTATTGAATCTGGAGGAATATCTGATATAACAGATTGAATTTGTTTTCTAATCATGTATTCGGGCAGTTCGAATATATTGGAAACCTCCCGAGTATTTTGAGCAGTTATAGCAGTAATAGCAGTACAACCATATACACCAAGAGCAGAAAAGGTCTTAAGATCGGCTTGGATGCCTGCTCCTGCGCCTGAGTCGCTTCCTGCAATTGACAATGCTACTCTTAGCATAATAGAGATAGGCTATACATTCAGGTCTATTCAGTTTATCGGACAAAGGCAAATGATATTTGTTTGTCAGCGCTTTGATACACGGACTTTGTTCTATATTCGCTTCAAAGTCTATTTTTTACAGAAACACTAGGCTGTCTTGCAATCAGTCTGATATATCCTTGATTTTATAGTAATTATTATGCTTGTATTTAAAGCAAACTAATATCCTATTATTGATATTAGGATTTAATTGACAGGTAGAACTATCAAGCGAAAATCCCCTAATGCCAAGGCAGTGTACGTCGATTAAAGTGATTTCTCTTATGAATGACTACTTATACTAAGGCATGGAAAAATACTGGCTGCAAAAAGTCAAATACAATTATTCAAAAAAGTAGGGAAATGGAATCTGCATTAACGGTAAAAGTAGCTGTATTAGCCATATTCTGTTTTTGCTTAATGTCTTATCCATCGATTTAGTGTTATTATTATTATTATTATAAATTAATGATTATTGCGGCTATATCTCTAAATAAGACACATTTTTTAATTTCTGGAATCTCAGGATATTAGCATTTAGAAGTTCTCAAAACGATTAAAAGGACCACTGATTAAATAGCTAAAGAACAATGCGGATAGTTGCGATAGGAAGTCGAGTATTTGTTACTAGTTTTCAACTTGCGGGTGTACAAGGCATTAAAGCTGACTCTTCATCAGATGCACTCACATTAATCAACAAAATAGGTGGCAACAACGATGTTGGCCTTATATTATTAAGTGATAATTTAGGAAAAGAGATTAGAAGTCAACTTACAGACATAAGAGCAAAAAAACCTATTCCTTTGATATTTGAGCTGCCTTCTTCTGGCAGTACAAAAGAAAAAGTAGATTATAGAGCACTGTTAAAACAAATTCTTGGTGTTTAAAATTCTTCTCGTTGATTATTAATCATAAATACTGAAGGCCTTGTTATAGTTTGAGGACCACAAAATAGGTTCAAAGGCATATAAGAAACATCTTAGAACTCTGGTATTGTAGCTATCTTTCATAGATTTATTTATTTATTTATCTTCCAGATAAAATACATTTACTGTTACCGATCTTTTCCAGTTTTCCATTTCAGATTAATGACAGCCGTTTTAGTTGTAGATATTAAAAATAATAACAGTGCTAGACTACAAAGTGAATGTAACAAACATAACAAGCTTTAACCTAGTAGTAGTATAAGTAGAGCAATTAATCCTAAAGTAGCAAGCAAAAATATTGTAGCCTTCCACATTCCGGCGCTTGCGTTTTCACTGATATCCCACATTCCGCCGCCGAAGCTACTTTGGCTGTATTTTCGCTTGATTTCTTTATAACTATAAATGTAATCAAAATCTGCAGACGGTGTCCATTGTGGTTTCGCAATACTTCCATAAGTCTTATAGTATGAGTTATTGTCATAGGTTTTTCTTGATATCTCGTCGGAGAGGACCTCATATGCCTCAACAATCTGGATAAATTTTTTTTTTGATTCTTCGGAGTTTTTATTTTTGTCAGGATGATACCTTAGCGCTAACCTACGAAAGGATTGTTTTATTTCTGCTTGAGTAGCAGTTTTCTTTATTCCCAATATCTCGTAGTATGTGGAAGACACTTTTTGTATTAACGTATTTACGTAAATATTTATTTTTAAATCTACCTTTAATTAAAGTTATAATAAATAGAGATACACAATGATTTAACCAATGAATTCTATCAAGGCAATGGAATTAGAAATCGGCTATCAGGTTCAAGAACTGCCCAAATTGATTCAACCAAATAAAATTAATCCTGAATGTTGTTTATTCATTGGATCGGGCGATTCTTTTGTTGCAGGCTTGGTTGCTCAGCATGCTTCTAAACGAAGAGCAATAAGTTGTAATCCAGTAGAATTTCTCCTAAATCCATCCATCGCGGATAAGCGGGAAATGTATATCATATCTGTCTCAGGACGAACAAGTGCAAATATATTGTGTGCAATAGTTGCCAGAAAGCATAAAATAAGAACAACAGCAATAACCGCCAAATCAAAAAGCATTCTCGCTAAGTATTGTAACAACTATATCAAACTTGGTTACAAGTCTACAGGGTCACTAACATCAGGAACTATAAGTTTTACTTCAAGCATGTTGAGCTGTCTCTCTTTACTAACCGATATAACAGACCTTGGCAACATAGAATGCATTTATCAACAAGCAAATATTCAGGCTGAGAATTTGTTAAAGATGCACTCCATAGATACGTCATCTTTTATATTTCTTGGCGATGGCATCTTATTTCCCATCGGAATGTATGGTGCATTAAAGGTCAATGAGATTTTTGGTTCCAAATCTTATGCCTATACAATTGAAGAATTTTGTCATTCTCCAATATTTAGCATCAAACGATGTGATAATATAATAATATTTGACAACATCGGATTTGACAAGAAAAAGAAGAATGCTAGCCTCTTATATAACAGACTCAATCGCATTAATTATTCTACAGTATATGTAGATCTTAGCAACCTTAGTCAGATAGAAGCAGTATTGAAGTCGATTTTTCTAATACAAATTTTTTTGCTCAAAATTGCGAAAAGAGATGGATTAAAAGACTGTTTTTTCTTGCGTAATAAGCAACTCCTCGATCTGAGCTCAGATCTTATTTATAAGCCATCTTCCTAATATCTTATAAACTATAAAATAAGAAGGCTCATAACAGAAATTTTCGAGTTGTCATACAGAATGCGCCTTTTTTCTTAATTAACCTATTTCTACCTTATCTACCATATAAAAAAAGTAGCGTCTTGACATATATGATAATTCTATCTCATATCAGCCAGATCATTTTCTTCGCTAGGAAATCCTGTCGGCGCCAAAAGTTTTCTTCCCATGAAACCTTCATGCTTTGAGTGCCAAAACTTGATTTCTGGCTCTCCAGCTTTCCAGCATAGCCATACTTCTTCGTTAAATCTCATCGAGGGAAAATCCAACAATCCCTCATCAACGCTCTTTACTATCACTCCAGTATTTTCCAGTTCTTCTATTGCTTTGTAAAGATTAGATACAGCTACATTTAGAGTTTGTTTCTTTTTAATGAATGGTTCAAATGATGAATCTGATTCAATTAATCTCTGCAATTCCTGTTGCAATACAAGGATTTGATCCTTCTGCATTAAAATAGTATTGAAATGGCGTTTAATGTTTGGCAGAGCTTTGTTTGCATCTCCTGGTGTAAACAATGTGAACATGAGATACAATTATTCTTGCATATAATTTATATATTGTCTCAGCAAAATTAATGCTTTTTATGTTTTCTTTTTTTATGCTCGTGGCTTTTCTGTCCACTTTTGCAAGCAGACGGAAGGGTAGCGTTCACTCTGTCAAAGTCACCTAGCCCATGAGAATAGCTCTCCCATCTATTTGACTTGCCGAATAAATTATCTAATTTTGCAGAGGCTATCAAAGAGAATTTATTTAATACTAGATGTAATGCTTCATGACTAATCAAAGAAGAGGCGATCTCCGCAATTCGACCCTGGTTATGATATTCCTGCCATGAGCTATAATTTGCTATAAAGGCGCGAGATTTTCCGTAATAGGATACGAACATTAAACCCCTCTTTCCCACCATACCCTTGAGCCTCAAGTCCGCGACCATCTATACCACTAAAGAACAACATTATAACTTATGTCTGACAAGATTAAGATTACCATAAAAAGATTAGTTAAATTCATACAATTATGATAGAGAAATTTTTCTAATATCGGCTAAACTTAAAATTATTCGTTAATATGCTTAGAAATTAAGAATTTTATTTTATCTATTAAAATGAATAAAGCAAATGAGCTAAAACTAAATATATTTAACGATAATTTATTATAAAAATTTCATTCTCATGATTTAAGTAATATATAAAGTAGAGTTGAAGGAGTTACTTCAAATTTTTTAAGAAACGAAATTCTAGCTTGGTATAGACAAAAATGATTCTTCAAAATAGATATATTACAACCTAACTTTCTCTGTGATCATTGTGGAGGGAGATATATATTATATAGTTGAATATAGTATTAAAATATCATAAAAATATACATATAATCTATAATATATAATAATCAGCGATAAATTAATAACAAAGCAATCCAGCGATTTGTCGATTTGGAAGGATGATATTGCGTCTTTAGATGCATTTTCAGGTATTATGATGGCATATTCTGTATACCCTCCCATTGACAATCGTATTATCCTTTTATGATACTAAGAGAAGTAGACATAAGAATTTAATATATTTTTTATTAACAATCAATATTGGCAATCATTTCTAACCGACTATCATTAGAAAATAAACATCAGAACTATAATTCGTTAAAGCACGTACTCTCTGCCTTAGAGTCATCAGTCAACTCCGTACAGCCTCAATTCCTGGTAAGGAGAGCCTTAAAACGGAATTGTTCAAGGCTATTGATAACTGATATTCGAGGTAATAAGCAGGAATTTGATATAGATGGTTTTAAATCTATTTTTGTAGTCGGAGCCGGTAAGGCAACGGCTAAAATGGCAAGAGCTGTTTCTCAGATTTTAAAAGGAAAAATTACTAGCGGAGCAATAAACGTTCCCTATGGTAATAAAATTAGCCTTGATTGCATATATGTAAGCGAAGCCAGCCATCCTATACCTGACGAAGCTGGTGTTGAAGGTACAAAAAAAATCATAGATATACTAAAAAATACTCAGGAATCTGATTTAGTGTTCGTGCTAATTTCTGGAGGAGGATCTGCACTCATGCCATTTCCTGTAGGCAGTCTCAAACTAGAGGAAAAGAAAATAATAACACTAAAAATGTTGGCTTCTGGAGCTTCTATTGATGAGATCAATACAGTCCGTAAACATTTATCATTGATTAAAGGTGGACAATTAGTAAGATTCGTCAAAAAAGGCTGTACTGTAATTTCGTTGATCTTATCAGACGTGATAGGAGACAAAATGGAGACGATTGCCTCTGGTCCAACTGTACCTGATGTTTCAAGCTTTAAGGATGCTGCAACCATATTACAAAAATATCATATATTTGAAAATAAATCGTTAGAAAAATCATCTCTATCTTTGATAATCAAGAATGGTCTTAAAGGATATATTGCTGATACTCCAAAACCTGGAAATTCTATCTTTGATAAAGTATACAATATTTTGATAGGTAACAATAGTATAGCTTGCAATAAAGCTGTTCAAACCCTAAGAAAAAAAAGGATACAAGCAGTGTATCTTGGCTCCTCTTTCGATGGTCAGGCAATAGATTTTGGAAAGGTGCTTGGAAAATTGGTCAACGATTTTGCCATTTCATCACTTCCGATTGCTTTTGTACTTGGAGGAGAAACAACCGTCAAATTAAATAAGAGAAGAGAGAATGGCACAGGAGGAAGAAATCAAGAAGCGATTTTATCAGCTGCAACGAAGTGCAAGTTTCAGCCTAGAGATGATATTACAGTAGTATGTATGGGAACAGACGGTATAGATGGTAATTCAGCCGCAGCCGGTGCCCTTTTGACTCCAAAAAGCATCTATTTAATCCAAAAAAAGAACATAAAGATAAAAAATTATCTTGAAAGTCATAATAGCTACAATGCTTTGAAAAAAATAGGTTCATTGTTATTTACCGGAAACACCGGCACTAATGTAAATGATATTGCAATCATTTGCCTAATGAATAGGCATAGTTGAAAGACGATTATTCATGACTTCCGTGATCCTTTAATGAATATCATAAAATTAGTTATCCCAATAAAAGGAACTTTATTCTCTGATTCACCACACATCTACTTTAGAGCAAATAAGGTAGCCTAATGAATATCTAGAGTTATACTAAATTGATTTTGTTATTATAATTGATCTTTTCAGGATTTTTATAGGTGATTTTTATTATCTAAGGTAAATGCTTATAATTATTGATACAATTCTGACAGCAATACTGTATACGTTTTTTCTGAATGTATAGATAAGAGCCTTTTATTTTTAAAATATAATCATGATATTTTTTTGTGTCTCTGAATAGGATTATCTTGTTGCAGAGCTTTTTGACATATATCAATACCCTGGTAATTAACATTAGCATTATTGTGATCTAAGCAGTTTGAATGTTCAAAATAGGTAAATAAATTTAATTCTCTCAGTTGTTCGTTGGAGGTCTTGCAAACATGTTGGCTGCATTTGTATGATAAGTTACTACTAATCGAGGATCTTTTTGTCTGCCAGTAAGTATACCAACGACCATATCATCTTTATTAATTATACCTTCATTACGAAGCTTGCGGACGCCTGCAGGAACAGCACCGGACGCCATCTCACAATCAAAACCATTCAATCCCACAACTGACATTCCGTGACTCATCTCTTTATCACTGACTTGTATAACCACCCCATTGGTGAAGTCGATGGCTCGTAATGCCTTCACAATATTGGCGGGCTTTCCAATCTGGATTGCAGTAGCCTGAGTTTTTGGAAGAGCGCCTCCTCCATATTTTATAGCATAATACCTTTCAATCATCTCCAAATCTGGCTTTCCATTATTCCAATTAATCTTCTTATTTTCAAAAGTACCATTCGTCAGCTCATAAAATGCGTTTGCACCTTCCGAATTTACTACTGCTATACGAGGAATTTTTTTAATCCAGCCCCATTTATATAATTCCATAAAGGCCTTACCACAACTAGAGGTATTGCCCAGTGCTCCACCTGGATAAACAATCCAATCCGGCGGAGTCCAATTTAAATATTCCATTACTCTATAAACAATCGTCTTTTGTCCTTCTAGACGAAATGGATTGACAGAATTAACTGTGTAACCTGAAAATTCTTTTGCATTTTTTAAAGAAGCAGACAATGCGTCATCAAAATTGCCATCGACCTGTATTACCTGAGCTCCAAATTGAAATGCCTGACTCAATTTTCCTGGCGCGACTTCTCCCTTTGGAATATAAACATCACATTCCATATCTTCATTTGCTGCATACATGGCCGCAGACGCAGACGTATTTCCAGTAGAAGCACAAATCAATTTCTTGACTTTCAACATCTTGGCATGGGTAACTGCTGTGGACATGCCATTATCTTTGAAAGAGCCGCTGGGATTATATCCCTCGGGTTGCAAAAGAAAGGAATTGTGCTTCATACCTACATAATCAGCCACCTTACTCATTTGATAAGGTCTGGATAACCTTCCTTCTGCACCATCCAGGGAAACAAGGACGGCTGCACATTGATTTAAATCCTCTGTATCAATTCCAGAAAAATTTATCAAGTCGCGAAAACGCCAAACACCACTTTCATTATAGATATTCCCTCCATGGTTTCTTCGTTCATAAAAGATATCAATAAGATTCTTTGAAGGATGCTCACGGTATATTATATCAAGAAGAGATCCACAAGTACATCTATAAATATCAGTGTTGATCTCATAAGTAGAACCGCAGGATAAATTGATACATTTTTTGATAACCTCGGTTTGCATGTATAAAATTCATATAAATGTTATTTAGACCTTTTTGTAGTTAGCTGCTATAATCAAGGATCCAATTGATAGCTAGCCACTATTTTATTGAAATTTTTTAGTAAGCCTGCTCTACTACTAATAGTATCATGCCTTTAAAAAGCTGTAATTAAAATACAAAGCTTGTTAGCCGAAACATTCCTGAATCACGTTTAAAGTTACTTTCTTTGCGAAGCTTTCTCAAACATCTTTAGTACTTGTTGTATTACTCCATCCATGTCATCCTCTTTAACATCTGGATATAAAGCATGTTTTAAAAGATTGTTTACTGTTGTGGATATTTCTACACTAACTTCATCAAAACTGTCCATGTCACTGTAGCTTTGCTGGTACAACGATTTTAATCTCATGGCATACATTTGAGTCTGCTCATTCATAGTCACATTATAAGTATGATTGTTGACTTTGATCTTCTGTTTTATCATTCAGACTTCTAGTTGTATGAGATATTTAAAAAAGTTCCCACGTGACAATGTCGTTCATTATAAAATTAAGTATTACTGTTTCTTCCACTTTTTGAAACAAAAATTTACTACAATTAATTAGCGTTATTGTTTATCTTTTAGATTTTCAAATTATAAAGAATCGCAATTAACCATGGATTGTTTCTAAACTCGAAATCTGAAATATTTGGAGACTTCTACTATTCAAATAGAAAGAAAATAAGTTTAAAAAATAACGATCCGTGAGTATATATCTGATGCAAATATCAAAAGATTTGCAGACTATTCTTATCAATTCTGTCTAATAGTGATGGATTTTGGCTTTGGATTGGATCGGAGATTTCTATTGTAGCTATATACTCTGATGATTAAAGCCCTTAATTACGTAGAAAAGATGAAATTAAATTAATTTCCTATAAAATAAAAAACAATCTTTTTAAAAGGATCCCATATTTTATAATTGAATATTTTGTTTAATGGGCTGAGTCTATATGATAAATACTTTAATTTTATCTCCATAGAAGCTACATGTTCGTATATCATTATTCTATATCAGCCGTTTACTAATGTTCAATAAATTAATGTAGAGAAAATCTATTACCTGCTGTTGCTACATAGACAATTCTTGTTAAATATTTATTATATCCAGATTACATAGATGTTGCTAAAATGAAAATAAAGCAAAAATATGTTATCATAGATATTATAAAAATAATTGCTCGACAATGATTGTAATCGTCTGAAGTCTGAATTATGTGAGAGCATAAAGAGAAACTACTCAAATGCACTATTACTATCAGGAGGATTAGATAGCAGTATCCTTGCAAGCATAGTAAAGCCAACATTCACCTGGACCATCGGGTTCGGAAAAGATTCAATGGATCTAAGCTTTGCTAGGCAAGTGGCAACAAAATATAGCACAAAACATACAGAAATAATTTTAACAGATCTTGAATTATTGAATATTATCAATGAAATGATTCACCTGTTCAAGACATTCGATCCTATTGAAATTAGAAATTCCAGTGTGATGTATGCTGGATTGAGTAAGGTAAGAGAAGAAGGAATTTCTACAATAATGACTGGGGACGGTGGCGATGAGCTATTTGCCGGCTACAATTATCTTAAGCGTTATTTTTCAAATACACAAATGCTAAAAGCAGAATTGCAAAGACTTTTCGATACTATGCATTTTTCATCAAGCTTAATTGGCAGAAAACTCGGCATAAAGGTAAAGACGCCTTTTTTAGATGAGAAGTTCATGTATTATGTAAAAAGTATCGATACTATTAAAATGATAGGAGAGCACATAGATGAGTTGTGGGGCAAATTTATTTTGAGGAAGTGTTATGAATACGAGCTGGGCACACAGATAGTATGGAGAACTAAATTAGCACAGGAGCAAGGAGCCGGCACCATAAAAATTCGAGATCTTATTATTAAAAATTTAGATGACATATCATACAGAGAGGATACAACTAAAGCATTATCTGAAGGAGTAATTATAAGAGACAAAGAACATCTATATTATTATAAGATCTTTAGGAACTACTTTTCTCCTCCTAAAGAAGAAGAATGTACATCATCTCGATGTCCTAAATGCAACTGCTGTTTTAAATGGAAAGGTAGGTTTTGTAGAACCTGCGGAGCTTTTCCTGTTACACCAAGATGAGGTAGTATTACATTACTTACGCCTGACGTTCATGTGTATCCGTCCTATCGTGTGACCTAGGTCACATAGCTGTGTGTTACAGTCTGACTTTTATTCCATTAACAAATGCTTAGATAGGAGGCATGTAATCAAATGTCGTTTGGCAGTAAATGGATAAAGCCACAAGGCGAAAGTGTTAGTAATAAATTGTTAGAAGGAATTAAACCACAAGCTCCCCTAAAACCGAGAATAGAAGAAGCACAGAAAAAGTTACAGATGCAAATTTCAAAATTGGAATCGATATCATCTAAGATGGATGAAAAAGATCACCTAATTTTCAAACGCGTAGTTCACGCAATGCAAAATCATGACAGTCAATATGCCAAAATCTTGTCTAATGAGCTATCCCAGATTCGTAAAATGAATAAAATGATCAGCTCAGCTAAATTGGCATTGGAACAAATACAATTACGATTGAACACAATTACAGAACTAGGAGATGTTGTAATAACGCTTAGTCCAGCCATGTCGGTAATAAAAGGAATACAGGGAGGATTATCATCAATGATGCCAGAAGCAGACCAGTCGTTTGGACAAATTTCTGATCTTCTCGGAAGCATTATGGCAGATTCAGGCCAGATACCAACTGCTGAAATAACAGGATCAACTGGATTGAATGAAGATTCAATGAAGATAATAGAAGAAGCGAGCGCAATAGTAGAACAAAATATGAAGGACAAGTTTCCGGACCTTCCTACTAGCACAATTGAATCCAGAAAGAATGAGGCATCACTATATTGAGACTAATGAAATGGTTGCCTAACTTTCTCTCAATGAAGCAATCTTTCTAACTTCTTTTTTTATTCTCGATATTGTAGGATAACTATATCCCTTCTGTCTGTAATTCCTGATCATAGATCTCCAATTTTTTAATCTCCACCTTGCTTGATCATAACTTAACATGTGTGTTTCTAGCTTTACGATGCTCTTTCTCCCTGGCATCAGATAACCCCCCGCTATTGCGATATTTCGACTATATGCAAATCTTAATCCAAATAGAATCATTTCCGGCGTTAAATATTCAAGATAGGAACGCATTTCTTTGCTCTGCTCTCTTGTTAACTTTATCCCAAAAATAAATTCGCTTGCTGTCATGTAAATAGTAGAATTCACTCCTTATTCAATGTATTTCTAAACTCGAATTTAGAAATATCGTTTCTATATGAATCCTTAAAATAATCAGTCAGCAGATATTTCTATTGTCGCCTAAATTATAGTTCAAAGATTAAAGAAATCATTCTAAATTGGAGATATTAAAGAACAGGTGATATTCTTAAAAATCAAATTAAATAATATTGTACTTCTTTCCAATCCTCTCAAAGGCATCTAATGCATAGATAAGTTGATTTTTTTTATGTAATGAAGTAAGAGAAATTCTAAGACAAGCCAATCCCTTTTTTACTGTAGGGTATCTGATAGGTTGAACAAAAACATGATTTTTGAGTAAATCATCAGACAATTTTACGGTTAATTTCTCATCTCCAATCATAATCGGAATTATTTGAGTAGTAGAGTCTCCTATTAAAAATCCGAGTTTTTTTAGTCCATGAGAAAATATCTCAATATTATCAAATAGACGCTTTTGTAAGTTGCCGTTTTTAGTCAGAGGAATCGATAATAACGCCGACGTACACAGATGTTCCGGTAAAGCAGAGGTATAAATAAACTGGCGGGACTTGTTAATCAATATCTCCCTAATTGTTCTTGATGCAGAAACATATCCGCCAAAGCATCCCAAAGCTTTACTCAAACTGCTGATATGTATATCTATCATGCTGTTTACGCCTAGATGCGAGCATGTTCCAGAAAAAGAATCTGTTGAACCAAGAATAAAGTCGCCGTGGGCATCATCGACTACTATTATAGCATCATTACTTTTAGCAACATCGCATATTTTCTGTAGCTTTGATATATCTCCATTTATACTAAATATTCCTTCTGTTATTACAATTTTTTTACCAACGCAATATCGCATCAAACTCTGAAGGTGCTCACTGTCGTTATGATCAAACACTTTAATTGTTGCACCACTCAGTCTACAGGCATCGATTATGCTTGCGTGATTAAGTTCATCGCTAAATATTGTCGATTGCTTGTCAGCAATTGCCGTAATGGCTCCAAGATTTGCCATATATCCTGTTGGAAATACTAAGGAAGATTCTGTTCCGCGGTGCTTTGATAGATGTTCTTCCAGATCAAAAAATTTGGGGTCATTACCGGCGATGAGGCGTGAACTACATTGCGATATTTGTCTAAATTGTTCTACTACTTTTCTTAATATATGCTTATTTTGTGACAAACCCAGATAATCGTTAGAGCAAAGATGAATTGCTCTTTTACCGTTGACGATAGCAGTAGATCCATTAATATTAACTGCTTTTATTGTACGATAGAAATTTTGTCTTTTAAGCTTGACGAGCTCTCTTTCTAAATAGTTATACCTCGAGGCCAATCTTTCTAATCATCGAAATATCTTTATCGGAGTGATTTCCAGTAGTGGTAAGGTATCCGCCTGTAATAATACCGTTTGCGCCTGCCTTTAAAGCCAATTCTTCAGTATCCCTTAGGTGGACCTCTCTTCCTCCAGCAATCTTTAGAATTGTTTTGGGAATAATAAAGCGCCAAATGGCTATCGTTTTTATGATCTCCATAGGATCAAGACATGGTGAATTTTGAATAGGCGTTCCTCCTTTTGGTATTAAAATGTTCATTGGGACTTCATCTGGTTTAAGAGAAGCAATAGAAAATGCTAGCTCTATTCTTTGTATTGGAGTTTCGCCCATTCCTATTATGCCTCCACAACAGAGTTCAAGTCCCTCAGCCTTTACAATTCTTGCTGTGTTTAACCTATCATAAAAATCATGGGTTCGACAAATCTGGGAAAAATAACTTTCTGACGTCTCTAAATTGTGATTGTAACGTTTAACACCCAATGCCTTCAACTTACGCGCTCTTTGAGGGGTCATAAATCCAAGCGATACATTCACTTCAATGCCTACACTACTCTTGATTGATTGAATGATTTCGCAAATCTGATTAAAATCCTTCTCTGGTGGAGATCTATAAGCACAGACGAGACAAAAACTTGATGATCCGCTTTCCTTTGCTATCTTTGCCCTTTCTAATATTCGCTCTTTGGGTAAAAGAGGATATTTTGTAATACCACTATCATAGAAAGATGACTGAGCACAAAAAGAGCAGTCCTCCGGACAGTTTCCGGACTTCGCATTTATTAACGATTCAACATCAACCTTATCTCCATTGTATTTCCTAGTGATACTGTTTGCATAAGATGAGAGTGTAATTATATCATTTGTCGAAAGCAGCCGCCTTGACTCATCAAATGTAATGCTTTCTTCTCCATTTAATATTCTTTCTGCAACATCCCTTATGAAGGCAGAATCAGACATTGATTGACGGATGTTACGCACTGCTAAATTAACCTTTAGCCTTATCCAATGCTCCAGATATCTTTCAAAAGTCGAATTTAGAAACATTCTCGCAAATAGTCATCTATCAATTCATCTATCAATAACTAGCAAAAAAACCACAAAAAGCATGCGCCTGAAAGCTTTTAAATGTTAAATTGTCAATACTTACTAAGTTATTATAGATATATGTAGTTAGCATAACCGTTATTTCATAAGCGACGATTATCGCAATCTCCGAACTGATGACTTAGCGTTTAGAAAACGACCCATTTTTAGAGAGTCTAAAAACTACCCCCTTTTTTTACCTATGACCTACTATTGAGCAGCTGTTAGTTCTTAATTAGTAATACCCTTTTTGAACAGTTTATCGTATATTATTGACAATATCATAGTTAAACAATAGAATGTGGACTAAGATGTGAACTACGCATTGGGATACTTGCGGGTAAGCACGGAAGAGCAAACAGTTCTCAACCAGAAAATAGCTTTGCAAAAATGGGCCAAGGAACGTGATTACCAAATTCTTGACTTTTTTGAAGATTCTGCTGTTAGCGGCAAGATTCCTGCTATCAACCGCTGCGGATTTGGAGAGTTACTAGACTTAGTAAAAACAGCTCCAGTAGACGCAGTCTTAGTTTATGAGCTTTCACGTGTAGGTAGGACTTTTTGGGACACACTTGATGCTATAAAAACAATAGAACAGTATGCACCTTTTATATCATGTTCTCCCAGAGAATCTTTCCTGCAAACTACAGACCCGAGTATACGAAAATTAATGATTGGTATACTTACATGGGTTGCGGAAAGAGAGCGAGAGATGCTAGTACAGAGAACAAAAGATGGAATGGCGAGAGCAAAGGAGGGAGGAAAAGGGATCGGAAGGCCACGAAAAAAATTGGATAAGGATAATCTGATCAAATTATTAGTAGAAAACCAATCTCGAACAAAAATTGCGAAGAGCCTTGGTATTTCAAAGGCAACGCTATATAAAGAACTTCGTCAATTACCTTTCAAAACTTGATCAAACTTTTTTTTCTATTTTCTGCAATACTTTGAATTGTGTATCGAGTAGCTTTTCTAGAGCATTCCTGTCGATCGCTAAAGGTGGAATGATGATCATAATATTACCTAAAGCTCTCAGAAAAACACCCATCTTCAATGATTCATTCATAATAAAATAGCTAACTTTGGTTTTATCTTTAAGGATTTGAATAGGCTTCCCATTTTTTGCTAGCTCGATACCAGCCAAAAGGCCCTTGTAGCGAATATCTGCTACTATTGATAACTTTTGGAATTCATTCAGTCTTTTTTTTAGGTATCTAGCGTTCGCTCTGATATCTTGAATTAAATGTCGCTTTCTATATAGGTTAATGTTCTCTAGCGCAGCAGCGCACCCGACAGGATGTCCTGTAAAAGTATGTCCGTGGAAGAACTGTTTATCCTCAAAATATTCTCCAAGAAACTGATCAAAGATTCTTTTTGAAGTCAAAGTAACAGCAAGAGGAAAATAACCACCAGTTAGAGCTTTTCCAAAACATACAATATCCGGAATTGACTTTTGAGATATATATTCTACCATATTTCCTAATCTACCGAAGCCTGTCGCAATTTCGTCTAGGATCAATAGAATATTGTATTTCTTACAAAGGTCACAAATTTTTTTCTGATAACCATTAGGATAAATAATTACTCCTCCTGCTATCTGGGCCCCGCTCTCCATTATAAGAGCAGCACAATTGGACGCGTGACTTTTAATAGTATTCTCTGTTTTTTCGAGGCAATCTTTTTCAAAGAGCGAGGGATTACTATACTTACTTTCATAGAAAAAAGGAGTAGGGACTGTATAGGTGTCAAATAAAAGAGGCTTATATGCTGCAAAGTATTTTGAGATATATCCTACGGACATACATCCGACTGTATCGCCATGATATGCGTGCTTCAAAGAGATGAAATATTTTTTTCCGTAATTACCTTTATTTCTCCAGTATTGAAGTGCCATTTTCATAGCGATCTCAATAGCAGTAGAACCATTGTCAGAATAAAATACTTTATCCATTCCCTTTGACATGTTCAAGATTTTTTTTGCCAATTCAATGGAAGGACCATTTGCCAACCCAAATAGTGTAGAGTGCTGAAGATTTTGGAGCTGCTGTGTCATTCTATTTACTACTTCATTTTTTCCGTGTCCCCATACATTACACCACATACTTGCTATTCCATCTAGGTACTTCTTGCCGCTATCATCCATAAGATAAAATCCTCTTCCACGGACAATTACTTTGTTATCAAACTTTGTCCAGTCGTTCATTTGTGTATAAGGATGCCAGACAAATTTCTTATCAGCGTCATTTAACTTCAATTCAATTAAATGCTATACCGAATATTCTAATAATATTTCTATGAAGGGTATATTCATAACAGGAACAGATACCAATGTGGGAAAAACAATAATTGCAGCATCATTCGCATGGCTAATTCGAAGGAAGGGAATAGATGTAGGAGTCATGAAGCCCTTTGCCACTGCCCAAAAAGTTTTTTCAAAAAGGTATAAATCGATAGATACTGCAACCTTGGCCAAGGCAGCACATGTTCATGATGCAGACAAAGAAATAAATCCATTTTTTTATCAGGTGCCAGCAGCTCCTGTAATGGCTGCCAGGCTAGTCAATCAAAGTACACCTAGCATTTCGGCTGCCATAAAAGCGTTTAATAAACTTGCATCAAAGCATGACTTTATGATTGTCGAGGGAATAGGAGGAATTATGGTGCCATTGACAAGAGAAGCTTATGTTGCAGACCTAGCAGGAGATCTAAAATTGCCAACGATTATTGTTGCAAGAGCGACATTAGGTACTCTTAATCACATAATTCTTACGGTACAAATTTGCAGATGCTATGGATTAAATGTGCAGGGCATTATTGTCAACGGAATGCCAGAGAGGGCTGGAATAGTACAGAAGAATTTAATTCCGACGATTGAGGAATTGACCGACGTACAAGTTTTGTGTGTAATTCCTAGAATTAAGAATATAACATATAAAACCTTAGGTTCATTTATAAAAAAAAGCGTGAATCTGGATACAATAACAGGAAGATAGAAGACAAAACTCTTTTCTCGGGCAGCTTTCAAATGGAAATATTTGGCTATATTAAGTAACAGGGTCTCAAGGATCTATACACACACTACCTCTCTTTATTTTTTAAACCCCTAGAATATAATAATAATATGCCAAATCACAGTTTACTATAAGTTGGAAAATAATCCTTTATACATATTAGTATAATAGTGTCTAAAATTATGATAATGATAGAAATATAGGATACTTTTTATAGAAATCAAGCGATCGGAAAGTAATGAAGGCTGTTATTTTGGCTGGCGGTCTAGGAAAGCGTCTAAGACCCTTAACAGATGAAAGACCAAAACCAATGATTGAAGTTCTAAATATCCCAATCATAGAATGGCAAATAAAATGGTTTAAGAAATATGGCATCGATGAAATTATAATCTGTGTTGGATATCTAAAAGAACTTATCATGAACTATATCGGCAGCGGCCGCAGATTTGGGGTCAGAGTTGGTTATGTTGTAGAAGAGGAGCCGCTTGGGACAGGTGGCGCATTAAAAAATTCAGAAAGTCTTTTACATAGTTCTATGCAAAATGGATTTTTTTTAATAAACGGTGATATACTAACAAATCTAGATCCGACCAGATTACATAATGGCCAATCTGCCACCTTGGCACTAGTTCCTTTAAGGAGCCCTTTTGGAGTAGTAGAGTTAGATAAAAATCTGGATGTTTTAGGATTCGTGGAAAAACCACAAATAAAGGATAGATGGATTAATGCAGGAATTTATTATTTTACAAGTGACGTGTTTAGATATCTACCTGAAAATGGCAATATTGAAGTTACTGCCTTGCCTGTTATGGCAAAAGAAAAGAAATTAAAAGCGATAAGATATGAGAACTCCTTTTGGAGATCAATCGATTCACATAAAGATATCGAGGAGGCGGGAAAAGAGATCCAGGTAGCGGGCATGGAAGATGGTAGGTTGTAGGATAGCATATAATCTGGGTAGTTTGCTATCAATGAATGATGTCCTGGACTGCTCTAAATTAGCTGACAAAAAATCCAACGTAGATTCCATATGGATTCCTGAATCGTGGGGACGAGAAGCCTTCACTTCATTAGGTGCGTTGTCTCAAAATACTCAGCGGGTAAAATTGGGTACTGCGATAATTAGCATATACGCGAGAACACCTGCAACAGTAGCCATGGCTGCAACAACCTTAGATTTTCTTTCAAAAAACAGGTCGATTATAGGTCTTGGCGCCAGTACACCAGCCATAGTCGAAAATTGGCATGGTTTGAAATTCCGACAGCCTCTTGCTAGGATGCGAGAATACCTGGAATGTTTAAAACTAATGATGAAAGCAGAGGAAGTAAATTACAAAGGCAAATTTTTCAGTGTAAAGAATTTCAAGTTACTTTACAAACCACAACGACAGAACATACCCATCTTCATAGCAGCGGTTAACAAGAAAATGATGTCCTTGGCAACAGAATTAGCAGATGGGATTTTGCTTTATCTTCGACCAATAGATGAGTTGAGAGAAACAGTTTCATTTATAAAATCGACTAATGAAGGTCAAAGCAAAGAATTTGAAATTGCGTGTGTTTTTATATGCGCCATTTCTAAGAATCATCCACAAAAGGCGCGAGAACGGGCTGCTAAAACACTTGCATTTTACATATGTGTGGGAAGATATTATAATCAATTTTTATCACAAACTGGATTTATTGATGAGGTAAATAATATTATTGCAAAGTATAGATCGGATGGATTAGACGCTGCAGCAAAGATAGTATCAGATAAGATGCTAGATTCATTAACTATCTCGGGAACAGGTGAAGACTGTATTAAGTCATTACGACGCTTTTTATCATGTGGTATAACGTTGCCGATTATCCAAATTAATCCTGTAGGTGACGCAGAAAGTTCAATTAGGACAATGCTCTCAACATTCTGATTTGCGCAACGTGGCCATAATCTCTTCTCAAAGTACAAGATTTTCAAAGAACTCAGACTTATCGTTATTTGAATTAGCATGTCAGCCTTGCATTGACATATTGAAATCCGGTACAATCTGTAAGAATAATATAGAAGCGCTACTTTTTTCAAGTTGCTCTGCAGAGCAGTACAGTTCAAGCATACTCTGCGAGCTCCTTGGCATTAAGCCTAAAATTTCGTACCGCATAAATAATCTTTGCAATTCTGGAACAAATGCAGTAGTTTCAGCCTTTTGTTATATATCGGCAGGTCTGTGTGATTCCGCTCTGGTTGTCGGTGCTGAAAAAGCCAACAGTCCCGGAAACAGACTAACTTGGGACATAACACGCGGATCATTCTCATATCCCGTACATTGGGCAGCACTTTTTGCTAAAGCCCATATGCGTCGTTATGGTACTACAGAAGAACAGATGGCCATGATATCTGTGAAAAATCATATGAACGCCGAAAAAAATCCGAATGCATTATTCAACGAAGCGGTAACTTTAGAAGATGTGATGCACTCTAAGAGTATTGTGTCCCCTTTGAAGTTATTGGATTGTTCAGTTTCATGTGAGGGTTCTTCAGCAGTACTACTATTGGCAGAAGATCAAGCCAAAAAACTGACAGAGACTCCTGTGTGGATAAAAGGAATTGGACAGCAAACAAATTGCGCTAGTTTTAGCAAAATGACTGACGATCTATGTGGAATAGAAACTGCGAGAATCGCAGCAAAAGCAGCATATGACATGGCTGACGTCACTCCAAGTCAGGTTGATGTTGTAGAATTACATGATGCTTTTACCATTCTAGAAATATTAGCATACGAAGACTTAGGTTTTGTTGCCAAGGGAGAAGGTGGAAAATTTGTCAACCAGAAAGAAGTTGCTATTAATCCTCGTGGAGGAATACTAGGATGTGGTCATCCAGTTGGTGCAACTGGTGTGGCCCAAACTGCTGAAATAGCCACACAACTTTCAGGAAAGGCAAACAAAAGACAAGTAGAAAGATGTCATATAGGTTTAGTTCATAATCTAGCCGCAGCTGGAACATCTTCAACCGTAATAGTATTAGGTGTCTGATCAAATTAAAAGCATTCATAGATAATCTTATCAAAGGTCAATTCATGACACCTTTCTGCAATTCATGTAATAAAAAAATATGGCCTCCTTCTTATTTTTGCTCTATTTGCTTTGAAATAACGGAGTTAAAGAAGTTTCAAACAGTCGGCACTATAATTGAATTCACTGCATCACATGTCAAAAACAGAGGGACATTTGGTGTTGTTGATTTAGATGGCATTAGAGTCATTGGTTCTATTTTAGGCGAAATGTTATACGAAGGAATGCGAGTAACAATGACTAAATGTGGAGTTACTCAAGACGGTTCGGCGTATTATGATTTTGAACTGGCCTCCGATACAAGAAATATTGATTGAATGGCTTGATTAATATACTTCGATAGTTGAGCTACATTTGTGTATGAGCTATGACAGATTCGTCGATGATCGGCTGCTCACTAGCAGGGATGCCTTAAACAAGGTTCAGATAAAAATCAAGCTAATCGAAATAGATGAGAACGCTCGAGATTACTCGCAGAGATATGGTCGGAGAGTATTAATTAAGAAGATTTTACTTTCAATAAAATATACAGATACAGAGCAATTTGAAGAAAGGGAGATAGATGTGGAAGAACTTGAATCACGTATGCGAAAAGAAAGACTATTTACATCGTCAAATAGATGGATCTCCCCGAACGAGATAAAAAACGGTTATATAGTTGCAAATAAACATCTTGATTTGCTCGCTGACGCTATATCTTTAGATATAATCACTTTCTAATAAATTATTTTGATACAAGTATTCGCTCTATTTGAACAATTTTCGAGACTGATACTTTATTTCTATTTATCATAATCACACAAGTTACAACTAAATTCTATCAGTGCTAAATTAAATTGTTTATCGTTGTTTTACCCAGGACTCTAATGGCTTTTTTATTGCATTAAAAAAGAGCGCCGCTGATCAGACTCGAACTGATGACCCACTGGTTAACAGCCAGATAAGCTTCCTAGCAAAATAACATGCTATGAATTTGCTCTACCATGCTGAGCTACAGCGGCGCACTATAAAGCAAAATCAAGCACAAAATAAATGTTTACTTCAGTTTTTTTCGGAAGTTATCTATGTAGCCATTGAGTCATAACTTTATAATTTTTATAATTCTAGATAGTAGATACAGAACAAGAAATGATAGAAGATTAAAGATTTTCTTTCAACTAACCTTCACTTTAATCCTTCCTCACGTGCATAGATATATAAGCCATCAAGAAATACCCTTTGATCTTTGTTTTTTATCTTTGTAGAAGACTCGATATTAGCAGCTGTCTGGGAAACATGTTCTAGACTAGGCCCTTGAACTAAAACGTCCTCTGCTAAAACGTTCACTTTTGTATCTTCACCAATAATTTTAGAAACTCTAGCTGACCTTTCTCCAAAAAAATTTTCTACATGGATCTCTCTTCCCTTAATCTTGACAGATATCGGAAAATGAGCGAAAACTATCTTCAGCTTATAAGTGAACCCTTCTTCTACTCCCTTAATCATATTGCTAATGATACTTTTGGCAGTGTTTGTAATAGCGAGGTCTTTTTTTCTTCTTCCGTAGGGTTTTATATGGATTTTGTTTCCTTCTATCTCAATATATGCTGGTAGCTTTGTAAAATCCTTTTTCACTATGCCATGTCTACCTTTTATTACTAAGACGTTTTTTTCCTGAGTCGCAGTGACTTTCTCTGGTACTTCTATATCGCCAATAATAACTCCTTCATCAGTAAACGTAGCCAACAAGAACTCCTCCTAAACCTTGATTTTGTGCGTCGTGATGCGACATTATTCCATTGCTTGTCGATACAAGTAAAATTCCCATACTATATGCTGGAAGATATTGTCTCTCCCATGTCAAATATTCGTTGTTTTTTACACTAAAACGAGGTGTTATTATTCCACATTTATTGATTTTGGCTAATAATTGGATTCTGAATTTACCCATTCTGTCATCGTCGATTTGTTCAAATTCTCCGATATACCGATGTTTTTGCATGGTACGTAGAATTTCGCTCGCAAATCTTGATGCTGGGATTACGATACATTCTTTTTTCCTCCGACTCTCGTTATTATAAAGAGTTGTAAAGAGATTTGATAAGACATTTAATGCTGGCATTTTCTATAATCTACCCATTACTCGTATTTATTAAAACCTAAACTTGCAGCAACATCTCTAAAGCACTGCCTACACAACATTATATTATACTTTTGAATAAGCCCAGTGTAACTACCGCACCTTTTACACCAACGCGTTCCTTTGCCATGAGCAAGTTGTTTTCTTCCAGTTTGAGCATATTCTCGTGGTTTAGGCATTATGCTATTTCAACTCCAAATTGCTGTTGGAAATATTTTATTGCTTCGTCTTTAGTAATTCTATGAGCCCTACCTATTTTCTGTCTATTCCTTTTTTTTGCTATTCTGTAACCAGGCCGGGTTAAAGATAAGCTAACATCCATGCCAAAAATCCCTATATCAGGATTATATTTGGTTCCTGGGATATCGATATGTTCATGGATCCCCACGGAAATATTTCCATAGCTGTCGAACGATGAAAATTTTAAAACATTGCTTTTTGCGGCTATTATGCGTTTTAGAAATTCACTAGCCTGTTGCCTACGAAGTGTTACCATTGCGCCGATCGGTTCTCCCTTATGTATGCCAAAGTCTCTGATGGTTTCTTTGGCTCCTCGCACGCTAGGTCGCTGGCCAGTTAACTCATGTAAAGCATGCTTGGCTTTTTCTATTGGTTCACCAGATTTTCCAACACCAATATTTATTACCACCTTACTTACGCTGATTTTTTTCATTGAATCGGGATGTTTAATTTGTTGTTCACTCATAAATCAACTCACCTTAATTATTGGTCTTTCATCGCCAATTGCCATGACTAACTGGACTGGCAGTTCGACTGACCTATCGGAGAATGATATCAATACCCTTTTCGGCAGAGAAAATATCCCATCTTTGATATCGTCAACTTTTCCAATGTTTCCCGCGTTCTCTCCTCTTGTCACTAATACTATGCAGCCTTTTGCAAATTCAATATGGTTAGTAATTTTAGTGTCAGGAATTTGTAGAAGACAACTGTCGCCAACCATCAACTTTTGATCGCTAATCAGAGTTTTTCCATCGTGAAAACTGTACTGAATTTTATTCTCCTTTACTGTTGTCTTGTTTGTAACTTTTACTAATTTTTGAGTCTTCTCCTCGTCACTAATACTGAGAGGCACTAATAATTCAGAATCCTTTGGAACAAAACGGTATGATTGACCTATTGGAATAAGTTCTACTACATCCATTAAACCTACGGCAAAGTTGCTATCTTCTACTGTAATTCCATCGACTTTCACTTTTCTGGCATTAAGAATTCGTTCTGCTTCGTGCATTGTATCTGCCAGTTTTAATATATCTCTGAGAACGATCCCCAAAGAATACGCTCTATCTTTTGAATGAGGGCCAGATTTTACACTTAACACGAATTGGCTCCCTTTTCTTCTGATGTCCCAAAATACTGGAGCCATCTGTCGTTTCACGCGTGTATCTCCTCCTTTCTTACCCATTGTTCAACCTTGCTCCTTTTTGTCTCTTTTTTTATTTCTTGATAATATTTTCCTAGGCTTCTTATTGTTCAATTTTACTTTCTCTGTACTTTTATTGCCGCGCAGTCTGTTTTCTCTCAACTTATCTTCTAAGTTTAGTCCTATTATCTGAACATTAGATGCGTGTATCTGGACTTTTACGTTCCCACCGCGAACTTTTTCCCGTTGTACTCCCTCAATTGCTAAGGTTCCTCTCTGGGTATTGACTTTCTCTATTTTTCCTTCGATTCCACTATATTCTCCTCTCATAACTCTAACGTTATCGCCCTTTTTTACACGCACACTTTTCCTGGTGTACTGTTCACGCAGGTTATCTGCAAGAGAAGAACAAATCATAGCATCCCTAACATGTTTTGGAACGTGTAACATTTTTGGATTTATAGTCACCATTTTTCTCATCTTTCTCTTAAATTATTAACGACGCAAGATTGGCAATTCTTGGCCATTTCTCTGCTGCTTCCGCAGCAACGGGTCCTTTTATATCAGTTCCTTTAATTTCCCCTTCAGGTGTGACAAGAACTGCTGCATTGTCTTCAAATGTTACACGTACTCCATTTAATCGTCTGATCGGGTATTTCTGCCTTACAATGACTGCTCCAAAAATTTGCTTTCTAAGTTCAGATGGTCCCTTCTTGACTGTGACTGTAACAAAGTCTCCAACAGCAGCTGAGGGAAGTCTCGAGTGCCTTCCCTTATATCGTGTAACCTGTGCAATTCGCAGTATCTTGGCGCCGGTATTATCGACACAGTTTAATTCTGCCGTTATTGGTAATGCTTTGGTAATATATGGACGGAACTCTGCAACTCCTTTTGCCGAAACGGCCCTCGTTTTAGCTGCCATTCTTATTGCTCACCTCGATTACAACAAAGGACACTGTCTTTGACAAAGGCCTGCATTCAGCGATGACTACTTCTTCACCTTCTTGAACACTAATACAATCTGGCAGATATGCATGTGTTTTTGACATACTTCTTTCATATCTCTTGCACTTTGAAACAGGACGAAGATACTCTCTGGCTACCACTGCCATTTTACTTGCTTTAGAACTAAGGATTGTGCCTGTAAATAATTTTCCTCTTACCGATAATGTCCCATGAAATGGGCATAACTTGTCGTTACAAGACTTCCTAGGAGGATTGACTGAGATCCCTATGTTTCTAACCATTTTTTTTCAACTCGAAGATTCGTGATATACGGTCCTCAGGTCTTCCTATCAAGGAGATACCACTTATAAAGCAACCGCCTTCAGATAGAAAAAATTTGGCCTTTTTGATTATTGCCTTTGGCACTCCCCTGATTCCAAATGATGTTTTAAGTAAAATCATGTTCTTTGTTTCGAATACGATTTTGCCGTACAACTTTGGACCAACAAGGTTGTCTTTCTTAGTTATTTCCACGTCAAGTCCAACTAATTCATGGGCTATAATGTTATCTGCATTAATCATTTTTGATTCTCCTTTCTTTCATTGAGTAGTGTCATTATACGAGCTATGTCCCTACGTATCCATCGAATGTCTCCAGTTCGCTTTTTGAGAGTACCCTTCGCACCTTCAGATCTGAGTTTAGCAAGATCAGCCTTAAGGTCAGATAACTTATCTGTCAAGTCAGTATTGTTCATTTCATGGAGTGTTCTTAATTTAAGCCTGGCCATTGGCATTTCCCCCGTTCATTACTGCTGTCTGTCCTTGTGGTGAAGAGATTGCCGTTGGAGCGCTAGTTGTATCTTTGGATAATGTTAAGTCCTTGGCAATAGGCTCTTGAGAATCCACATCTTGTTGCTTAGTATTTGTTGACACACTAGAATGTTCAAATTCTTGTGGCACTTCATCTTTCAGTGCAATTTTCAACTGGATTCCCATTAATCCCATTTTTGTTAAAACATGGGTAACACCTACCTTCACTACTCTTTCAGCAATATCTCCACTTTTTGGAATTATTCCTGCAGAATGTTTTTCAAAATGGGCCCGCTCACTCCTTAATTTACCTGCAACGGATACCTCTACTCCCAAGGCGCCAGCATTCATAATGGTATTGATTGTCCAAAGCGAAGCTCGTCTAAATGCTGTACCTCGTTCAATCAGTTGTCCTATTCTATTGCTCATTATTTTTGGATTCAGTTCGGGAACAGATACTTCTAAAACAGAAATCTGGGGATTTGTCAAGCCAAAATTTTGTTCAAGTCTAGAGGTTAGATCTTTAATACCTACACCTTTTCTGCCAATGACTAGGCCTGGCCTTGTAACATAAAGCGTTATCCTAGTTCCGATGGGGGTTTTTTGTACATCGACACCGCCATATCCTGCATCTTTTAAATTTGTGGCAAGATATTCGTTAAGTTCCATATTCCGATAATTATTCTTCATTACATTTTTTACAGCGCTCATTATCCCGATCTACTCTCCTGAGCGACTAATTCAATATGAATCAGAGTGTCGAACTTTGGACTTGCTCTTCCCATGGCACGAGGTGTAAATCTTTCAAGTTTTGTTCCTTTATGAACTACTGCACTAATGATCCTTAATCGGTCCAGATCCATGCCTTTATACTCTGCATTTGTTTCCAAATTATCAAGAAGCTTCAAAAATTCTTTGGCTGTTTTTTGCGGGAATCTTCCCGCAAAAAAACCGTCACGAATATTGGAACGATGTGCAACTTCATTGTTATATCTTCTATACGGGACTGCAATTTTTTTTGCAATAACATTGTTCAAAAAATCCCTTGCTTTTTCAATTGACATTCCCTTTACTGCAACAGCTACTTCACGAGAATGTTTGTGAGAAACGTCTTTTTCTCTGACTGCAGCCCTCACATGTTTTGTTTTATCAAAGTTTTGAAAGGCATAAGAGTAATTCGGCATAAATATATCACTTTAATGGTACATACAAACTCGATCTAGATGATCCTACGCCGGGACTTCCATGCTGAACTCTTTTATTTGTGATAGCATACTCACCTAGATAGTGTCCTATCATCTCAGGCCTTATATGAATAGGAGAAAATTCTTTACCGTTATGTACGCTGATAGAGAGACCAATCATATCTGGAAGAATTATCATATCTCTTACGTGAGTTTTTAATTGACCTTTAAGCTTGCCTTCTCGAAGAAGTTTTATTTCCTCACGTAACTTACGTTTTTGATCACTCATGTACATGCCTACTCTCTTGTCCAGCGACCTACGCTGCCTGGAATTTAATAACGGCAAAAGAGATTCCACGGATAATGATTGTAATTGTTCAGCTGAATAACCCTTGAATTTAAATTCACGAACCAATTATATCATGACACCATCATATAACACTACTTTTAAATCTAACGAGATATAGTACCAGCATTTCTATACCAGTCCCATCTTTGTCGCAAGTTCCCGAGCACCTTCAGGAGCCTTAATTTTGATAAACGCCTTTTTACCTTGTATTGTTCTCGCGGTATTTACTTCGCTTGCTTGTGATTCGTACAGAATTTGCAATGCTTTAATTATTTGATCTTTGCTAGCTTTTTCTGCTACTATGAAAGTCAACTTATTTTCCTTTTCAATCAAGTTGAATGTTTTTTCAGTAATGTAGGGTTTGATGATAATTGAGCTGGCTTTCTCTAGGCTCATAGATCGATTTTGCTGAGTGGTAGTCATTTATTTTGTATCATCTCCATAATTCTAAGAACTGGTGCTTTAATATCCTTTAACTTTTCAACAGCGCTTTGAGAGAATATTGTCAATCGAATTGGTTTTGAACCCGGCATAAGATCTAAGACACTCAATCTTTGTACTTGTTTAACTTCGACTCCTGTAATTGACCCAGAGAGCCTTTTTAAATTTTCATCTTTTTCAACAACAATCAAGGCACTAATCCCTGAACGAGTTACTCTTCCTCTTCTTCTTGAAGTACCGGATCTTGCTTTATGAGATGATCTTGCTCTAATTAGATCCTCCTCTAATCCTAGAGATACTAGGGCCTTTTTTAGATCTTTTGTCTTTGAAATAGATTCGATGTCATTAGAGACAACAATCGGAAAGACTGAAAGTCCACCAATTTTGTGGCCACGTTTGATGATCAGATCCTTTCGACTGGTAGCTGCAATAGCGGAACAAATACCCAACTCTTTTTCCTTTTTATTAATTTTCTTGTAAATATTTTTCCACGATTCGGGAGGATGCGCAACTCTGCCATGCCGAACTCCGGCAACACCAGCCGCCTGTCCTGCTCTCTGAAAACCTTCGCCGCGGGCTCTTGCAAGCCTCGCGATGCCAAGCCCGGTATTGCGTGATTCCGCACTTACAATCTCACCCGCAGCAGGATAACGTCCTTGCCTTTGATAAATATGAGATAGCAAATTTACGTACACTTTATGCATTACTTCTGGTCTATAAGGTGTATCAAATATTTCAGGTAACTCTAAGCTATCAGATTCTTTGCCATCTATTCCTAGAATTGTTATTGATTTCATTGTGCAACTACCTCAACAATTTTTGGCTCTATTACTTTTTTCTGAGGATTCCGAAGTGGATGTCGCATTTTAATTAACCTCTTGGGAACGCCTGGAATAGAGCCTCTTACTACTAAATATTCACCTTTAACCAGTCCAAAATGCTTGAAGCCACCTGGGGGATTTATTGAATTCTCTCCTTTCTCGGTAGTCGATAATATCAAGATTCGTTTGTTATATTCTGTTCTTTGGTGAAAGCCTCTCTGTCCCTGTCGTGCAACTGTATACATTACTACTGCGGGAGAGATAGGTCCTAGGGTTCCTACAGCTCGAACACTCTTTCTTGATTTATGCTGCTTTCGCTTTACACCAAACCTTGTAACTGGGCCTTCTATGCCCTTTCCTCTTGTAATTCCAAATACATCAATATATTGTCCAACCTGAAAAACATCTCTCGCATGAACTTCCTTACCTAAAAGGTTCTTTACATAGTCATATTGCGCTTTGGCATTATTACCCGAAACGGCCATTTCAAATACAAATGGTTTCTTCTGTGACATGTTAATATCTCGCGGGTTGATTGCAACTATCGCCATTATTGAACTTGTTTGATCAAGTAAAGATGCAGAATTGGTGAGTGCTTCTTCTTTATAGCCGGTGTCGAATTTGCGTGAAAGTTCTTTGGGTACATCTTTTGAATATACATCAAATAATGCATGTTTTCCATACATATTTTGATTATAACCTCGAATACCTATTACCTTTATAGGTGGAGTAGCAATAACCGTTGATACGTTAATGAGTTGTTTTCCAAAATTTGGAGTTCTTTCGCGATCATCTATTGTCAGTATGTGCAATCCGCCTACTTTAAAACCTGCAAAACCTAGTAAAGATATCTTCTCCGTTGAAGCCTCTGGCCACGTTCTTATGCGAGCCTCTATACTCTTGGCCCTAGCCCGTGGTCTAAATGCAATACTACCTCGTCGCGGCGCGCTATACTTTCGATGACCCATAGATAAATTAACAGTTCAAATCCCTTTAATAAATTTATTTCACTATTGATATTATGTTCTATTACTATGAAGGAAATAATTATGATACTCAAACGCTAGTTTATCAACAGGTTCCTTCCCTATTCATAGTGGTAAGACATATAGCACAGCAAATTGCTAATGCCAAAGCGAAAATTGTGGACCACTTAGAGTGTCATGATTGATTATTATGGCGAGTTTTAGATAATTGAGATCGCTTTTAGAACAATATTTTTTATTATAGAAATAATAAGATATAGTTGCTATCAACATTGTTGTAGGGAGTTTCCTAGTATAAAGTCCAAGAGCAAAATTCCCAAAATAACAGTTTATCCACCGTCAGGAAGAACCTGTTTTAATTAAATAATAACGCTAAATACATGTACAACATATCGTACATTAGATTATATATGTAAGAGGATGATTTAACAAGCCTAAAACGAAGCAAAGGCTTTAGCTATATTGTCAGAACATGATTTAATATCGCTAATGTGCCATATAATGCCTCTTCTAACCTGACTGTTGCTGTTCCTTGAAAAGGAAACATATTTGCCACAAAATTGTAAAATCTTATATTTGATCCTTCCTCTGCCAATATTTCTTCTACTCCTTTTTTTGGAGATCCGAAAACGACTAATAGATTTTTAGTATACTTCATTTGCTTCAGAAACTTTTCTTCCTTCATTTTGAAAAATGGACCTCCTCTGTAAGTAATGAGGATTTCTGCGTTGTGAATAGTGTTTAAAAGCTTTGCAAGATTTGAAACAACCTTCACATTATATCCCCAATAAGTTTTATCCAATTCTTTCTCTATTGCTTCTCTGGCTCGTAAGTTTGGATATGGTGATGTGAATAAGACATTAACTTTTTTTCCATTGTAAGCTGATCCTTCAAAAGGAACAAGCGAACCTAAACCTACATCAACACACACATTTCCCTTATCGTTTGCTATTACTCCAACCCTAATATCTCCAACCTTAACATTCTTGATATCTTCTCGGTCTTTATGATGAGGCGACTTTATTGGATGGAGAATTCCGGCATATTCTAGTATTTTCATGCGAGGATACAAAACTTTCCTCAGGTATTGCGGCGTATCGAGATAATGTAAAATTGTTTTTAATAAATTAAGATCATCGTTTTCATCTCTGAATGACTTATCATGATAGATGTATATTGTTTTAACTCTGAATATCGAACAAGCCCTCGCAATTTGTGAAATCTTGATGCTTTTGTCACGTTTTGTCTGTTCATCCAAGAGAGAAGAATCAGGAATAGCAATGTAGAAATTACACGAGCTTTTCATTGTTCTTATTCTTTTACCAAGTCTGTTACCATATCATGCAAGGATCCATCTGCCCCGAAGTTGATGTTTCTTACTATTCCTTTCCTGTCGATTAATATAGAAGATGGAGTACCTCGTAGGCCATACTCCTCGAATGTTTGGGCTGAACTTTGTTTCGTTTTCAGGTAGTTTTTTACCCTTTCGATTAGTATCAATTTATTTGATTCAGATAAAGATCTAAAATCAGGAACATTGCTCTCAACAAAATCCATGATTCTACTCTCAGACAAAACAGCGGATTCTTTTTTTAAAGAATCCATTGCTACGGGAAAAGGTATCTTGTAAGCTAATTTGTTTCCTTCGATGAGCTGGCCATATTGGCGAAGGACCTTTTGTGTTTCTCCAATTACTTGTCCCATAAAAAGCAACAGCTTTAAGTTCTCTAACGTATTTTTATCAAAATCTTCGAATGCAGTTGCAATACCTATTACCGTAAGATCTGTATTGCTGTACTTTCTATAAATTTCTATTGCATCAGGTATTCCATATAAAAAGCAACCAGGACAATTTACCTGGAATACTTCGATGAGGATAACATTGCCTATCTCTTTATCAATATTGGTTGGCATTCCCTGAATCCATTCAGCTACCTTCAAATTTGGTGCTTTATCACCAATGCCGACAACCATAAGTAAAAATTTAGTTTAAGATTATTTAAACCAATACTACACAAAGAATTTCTAAAAGTTGAACGAATATTTTACTGCGACGGCTTTTTTTCTGCTCCTTCTTTAACCATTGACGCATACTTGTCTATTTCCCCTTCTTCTACCTTTCGCATTGTTTTTGTATTATTATCAATAATCGCCATTTTTACATGTCTTGTGCCAGTTTTATCTTCACTTACTAGGTAGATTGACTCTATTGCTAGTGCAGCAGCTTCTTCCATCGAGACATCATTTTTATAACCTTTTTCTAAGAATTCAGTCACTTGATCGCTTCCTGCGCCTATTGCCACGGCGTCATATCCGATATATGTACCACTTGGATCAGTTAGATAAAGATTGGCTCCGTTTTTATCAACACCTGCAAGAATCAAGGCAACGCCAAACGGTCGTACACCTGCATATTGGGTAAATTGCTGAGCCATATCCGCAATATTTTTTGCTACTCCCTCGACATCTACTGGCTCGTCATAGATGAGTCGATTACTTTGCGCAAAAAATCTTGCATGATCAACTTGAGTTCTGGCATCAGGAATGTATCCTGCTGCGGCGACTCCAATATGATCATCGACTTGAAAAATTTTTTGTGTAACATTTGATATCTGCAACTTTCTAGCTTTTTCTTCTACTGCTAGAATAACACCGTCTCTACTTTTTATTCCAATAGCTAATGTTCCCCTTCTGACAGTTTCAATGGCATATTCTACCTGATACAATCTTCCGTCAGGCGAGAAAACAGTAATAGCTCGGTCATATCCTGCTGCTGCTGGTAACAATTCAGTTTTAACTACTTTGTAAAGTTTAATTTAAATTTACCTTATGATATTGTCTCCGTTAGGTTTAATTCTTGCAATCAACTGATAGGAAATTACCATGGTCGAGGATGAAGTTGTTTTTTATGGCCACCCCAATATCCGATCTCTTCATCTTCGGGCAATAGAAGTAACAAAGAATCCTAATCTTACGTTAAGAGGAGACTGTATAATTGGCGTAAGGGCAAATAAAGCCTGTAAAGATTTAAATCCAATATTGCAACAGCTATTGAAGAAAGAAGATTCCGTTATAAGAATTTCGATAATTGCTGGTAATCTGTCTTATATAGTTAAGGCATTCGGACACAGCAGACTTCTTCTATTAGATGCTCAAGACATAGTGATCAGAAAAACGAATTTTATGTGTTCCAGAACACTCTGCATTAAATCTGATAGTGCTTCGCAAGACGTACCTAGAGAAATAGTCCGATGGTTACAGGATCCTGAAAACAGAGCTGTTCTGAACATATACATTGAATAGTACTAGGGACATTATATAACTTAGAATATCTATATTCTGAAAATCCTGAAGAACGTTTTTGATGTATGAATAAAGTTAATCTTTCTCTAGCGCTCCACAGCTTCGTCTAAACTTAACGTACTAATGCATATGCCATTCTAAAACTGTAGCGAAACAATAATGTTTTCTTTTTCTTTCTTATTATACAACTACATCTTTTTTCCGCTGATTTTTTCATATGCAAAAATATATCTGTTGCTTAGCTCTGTTGCAATTTCTGTTGGGATTACAGGAGGAGGAGGTTTTTGTCCCTTTTTTGAATATTCTCCAATTGTTTCCTTAAAACCAATTTTAACAAGCCAATCTCTTAACAATTGTTTATCATAACTTTCTTGGATTTTTCCAGGAGTATAATCACACTTTAGCCAAAGCCGATACTCATCTGGGCCAAGAGAATCTCCTAACAAAATTTCGTCAGTTATCACATCTCTGCCGAATTCGAATTTAACATCAGCAATAATAAATCCAGCCTTTTCCACAATTGAAACCATTTTGTTATACAAGATGAGCGAGGTTTCTTTTACATAATCATAATCCTTTGTTGATAAAAGACGAGAAGATATAATTTCTTCCTTGGTTATCGGCAGATCATGAGCTTCAGATTTTGTAGTTGGATCAAAAATAGGCTCAGATAATTTTGCTGCCTTGACTGGAATAAAAGAACCAGAGAGGAAATTCTGTGTAATGCCCTTGTTGTAACGTTCTTCAAGAGTACCGTAAAAGTAACCTCTGACGACACACTCTATAGGGATCATCTTCATTCTCTTAACCTCCATTTTGTCATTATCGTGGACGCTGACCATATGATGTTTTGTGCCAAGATGATCAAACCAGAATTTAGCAAATTTACAAAGGACCTCGCCTTTTCTAGCTATAGGAGTTGGCATTTTGATATCAAACGCAGATACACGGTCAGAAAAATAAAACAGAATATTGCCATTATCTAATTCGTACAAATCTTTTACCTTTCCTTTGCGAAGTATTTTCATTGAAATTTCCTGGCAGAAGGTAAAATAAAATCTCATCGTTAGAATTATTTTTCATATTATCCAAATTTGTCCAATCAAATATACTTCATTGTATAAACAACTCACTTCCTTTCAATCCTCGATTGAAGGTCATGATGGGATTCGAACCCATGACCTAAGGTTTACAAAACCTTCGCTCTTACCAGGCTGAGCTACATGACCTGAGTTTATTAGGAAATCTCGCCGAGAGTAATTAATACCTTCGGTATAACGCAAAAGTAATCTTCATAGGTGACTTTAAATGGTTAGCACAAATAATTGTAAAAGATGGACATGATCGAAGTAGGCTCAACCCATTGTAAATTTATTGTTTTGGTTACAATAGAAAATAAACAATTTGTCAATGATCCAGAGGGCGAAACTATCCATCGTGATCTTGTAGTTAAAGGAGGATATTCAAATGTGGAGTCAGTAAGAACGTCTAAGACCTTGAAAATGATAGTAAACGCCAAATCTGAAAAAGATGCAGAAAAAATTGTTAGCAATCTTTGTAAAGATCTACGTATCTTTAATCCTGTCATAAGTGAATGCATAGTTAGATCAATAGGTAAGGTAAGGAGTGGTTATTTGGGATAATATTAATTTTGTCTCTATTAAAAATTGCCATCATTCTTCTTAAGAATTGCTCTTCTCTGAAAGTGCTCCCTCAATCAGCAATATTGTGCGTAGATATTTAGCTAAATCGGTAACGGTAATAATTCCTACAACTTGACCAGTTTCCATAATGGGAAGTCGACGAATCTTGTGATTAACCATTCTTTGTACGGCAACTTCAATCGGTATATCTGGATCGGCAAAAGTGCGAATCTTTGACATAACTTCGTTGACTTTTACATGCGATATTTTGAGTTCTTTAATGCAAATCTTCTTAACGAAGTCACGTTCCGTTACTATACCTACAGGGTTCTGATCCTTTAGGACAATTAATGAGCTAATACCCTTCTCAGTCATAATTTTGGCTGCTTCCAATGCTGTTCTATTTTCATCAATAGTAACCACATGCTTTGTCATTATATCCCGAACAACCTTGGGCATAATGGTACTTCTTTTCTGTTGAGAATAAAAACTTTGAACCTATTTATTTTTATAATTTAATTGCTTTTATAAATCATGTACATCACGATTTTGTTTAAATAAAAATTGTGAGATCGTAACAACTAATAGAGATAAAAATGCCGATTACCTTTTTACGAAGATTTTAATACGAGCATGGTAAAGTCAACTCAATATACTAGAATGGCAAAGATTGGAATTGCAGTTTTCCCTGGAAGCAATTGCGATCGAGATATTCATCATGTATTACTAAACTCCTTTGGAATTCAAGCAGATCTCCTTTGGCATACAAAAGAAGATCTCACAAATTATGACGCTATAATTATTCCTGGCGGGTTTGCTTATGGTGATAGGTTACGTGCAGGTGTAATTGCCGCTCGAAGCCCTATAATGCGTGCCGTAAAAAGACTCGCCAAAGGTGGAATCCCTGTTCTCGGTATCTGTAATGGATTTCAAATCCTCGTTGAATCAGGCTTACTGCCGGGAGCTTTGACAATGAACGATACTCTCCAATTTATTTGCAGGTGGACAAGAGTTAAAATACTTAATAATAGGACACCTTTTACTAATAAATTTGAAAAAAATAAAGAAATTTTAATTCCTATTGCTCATGGCGAAGGAAGGTATTTAGTAGATGACAACGATTTAATATATTTAAAAAGGAAAAATAGAATCGTCTTAAAATATATCAATGACGACCCAAATGGATCAACCGAATTAATTGCTGGAGTTTGCAATAACGATCTAAATGTTATGGGAATGATGCCTCACCCGGAAAGAGCTGTTGAAAATATTCTAGTGCCTGACAGGATTTCTAATGAAGCACATGTGATATTTAAGTCATTAATGTCTTACCTGGATATCAAACCTGACCCTCCGCTACAATAGATACATTAATTGTGAAAAAAATTGAGTATCCTAAGTAACGAAGAACTAAATTATCTAAAGAATAAATTGCAGCGATTTCCAAATGAACTTGAACTAAATATTGTAGGCGCAGAGTGGTCTGAGCATTGTTCATACAAATCTTCGAAAAAGTATCTCAAATTGTTACCTACAAAGGGAAGAAAAGTTCTTGTAGGTCCAGGTTATGATGCTGGAATCCTTGATATTGGAGACGGTTTTATTCTTACGGTTCACATAGAAAGTCATAATCATCCATCCGCAGTCGAACCCTATGGCGGCGCTGCAACGGGTGTTGGAGGAGTAATAAGAGACATTATATCTATGGGGACTCGTCCAATAGCTCTGTTAAATGCACTGCGATTTTCGCCTATTACAAAAAAGGCTAAAAGATATTCCAAATCTAAATGGCTATTTAGGAATGTCGTACGTGGTATCGCCGACTATGGTAATTGTATTGGTGTTCCAACTGTAGGAGGTGAGGTGGAGTTCGATCCTTCTTTTGAAGACTATTGTCTAGTAGATGTAGCATCAATAGGAATTGGAAGAAAAGATCGAATTATCACGAATAGCGCTAAAGTCAATGATTTCGTTGTTCTTGCAGGAGGATCCACAGGTAGAGATGGTATCCATGGGGCATTCTTTGCTTCTAAAAGTTTAGAAGAGGAAAACAGATCCGCAATCCAAATACCGGATCCATTTTTGGAAAAGTTGCTACTGGAGGCAACAATTGAGGCGTCAGAGAAAGGTTGTATAAAGGCTATAAAAGATTTAGGCGGAGGTGGTCTTGCATGTTGTCTGTCAGAAGCATCGGACAAAATGAAAAGAGGATTTGATATTGAATTAGAGTCGATTCATACTAAACACAGGAACATGATACCAACAGAATTGATGATATCAGAATCCCAGGAAAGGATGATGTATATTACAGATGAGAGTAATATTGACACATTAAAAGCAATACTCGACAAATATGAAATCAGCTACGCAATAATAGGTAGAGTCAGAAGGCATCAGGATCTTGTCATTAGAAATAATGGCAAATTGGTTGCTCGAATGCCATCACATCTCATAGCAAATCCACCACTTGTCTTAAGAAAATCAAAATTACCAACGTATCTAAGAGAATTGCGCAAGAGGATCATAAGGTGTAGTATTCCTAACGATCTGAATAAAGTCCTTCTTTCGATGCTATCAAATCCTACGATAGCTGACAAATCTTGGGTATATAGGCAATTTGATCATGAAGTCGGGCTTAGAACTGTTCTGAAACCAGGATTAGACGATGCAAGTGTTTTGAAAATAACTAAAGATAAATTTATTTCAGTGAAGCTTGACGGCAATTCGAAACACTGCTTTTTAGATCCATATCAGGGAACTATGGGATGTTTGTCAGAAGTGAGGAGAAATGTAATCTCTACTGGCGCTGAACCTATAGGTGTAATCGATCATCTCCAATTTGGAAATCCTCAAGATCCAGAGATATTTTGGACTTTTACACAGGCAGTAAATGCAATATCGAGATTTTGCAGATACGTAAAAATACCAGTGGTCGGTGGAAAGGTAAGTCTTTATAATGAAAATATGAAAGGAGCAATTAAACCCTCTCCAGTCATAGGTATGCTTGGATTGATAGAGAAAGAGTCATGGATTATGCAATGTAGTCTGAAGCCTGGGAATTCTATTTTCATAATTGGCTGTACATTAGATGAGATGGGAGCATCGGAATACTATGAATACTATCATAATATATTAGGTGGAAATGTTCCTAAGATAAACCTTCATAGAGATAAAGTTAATGGCCAGGTTGTTCTTCAGCTTATTAGAAAGCATTTAGTTGATTGTGTCCATGATTGCTCTAAAGGAGGACTTGCAGTAGCGTTATCTGAAATGGCAATACATGGTGAGACAGGAATTATCGTAAACCTAGATTCTATACCGAATTTGTGTTCTAGAATAGACAATCTATTATTTTCAGAATCGCACTCTCGATACATTATAGGCACAAGTAAACCAGCCGATGTTGAAAAATACCTGGCTAACATCAATGGAATTGTCTTTGCCGAGATTGGTTATGTGACATGTGTTGATAAGAATGTTAAACTTATAAGAAAAAAAGACAAGGAAATCGTAAATCTATCTGTAAAAAATTTGAAAGAAAGTTATGGCGAATTGGAACGAATAATGAATAATACAGCGTATTTAAAAAACCGCAATAACAATGAGGAAAGCAAAAGCACTGATAGCGTTGCATAATCTTGCCATAAGAATGTTTTTTAGTGGTTTCATCCACTTCAGTGTACTCTTGGATTACAATCAGCATAAACATCCACTTACATACTCATTTTATTTAAATTCATTTCTCATTTTGAAAAAATATGGGAGAGGAAGATAATTAAAACGATCCACGAAAATTGCGGGGTAGTAGGCGTATTTTCGTTAGGTATTACCAATGTTATACCATTTGTAATTGATTCACTCCGTGCGCTTCAACATAGAGGTCAGGAAGCGTGGGGGCTGGCTGTCCCAGGCAAACCTCCGTTTAGGCGGCTTGGCCTAGTTTCGTCTGCAGCTCCGGAATTTCCAACTGTTATTAAAAGGTATAATTCATGCGCTGCGATTGGACATGTTCGTTATTCGACCTTCGGTAAAAGTACATTGGAAAACGCGCAGCCAATAAAGATTAAAGACTTGTGCATAGCACACAATGGTACTATTGCAAATGTAGAGGAATTATCAGGAATGGTTGGCGGATGCAGTTTTACTCCGCAAACTATGAGCGATACCTTAGTTGTAGCAAAGAGACTTGTGATGCACTTAGATGCTACGCATGACATGACAGATGCTGTAAATATTCTGAAAGATGAAATGGTAGGATCTTTCTGCTTTACCTTTTTAACCGATAGTGGTTCAGTTTATGCTGCGCGTGATACAAAAGGATTCAGGCCTCTAGTCTTAGGAGTTCATAAAGAAAGCAACACGTACATAGTTGCATCTGAATCATGTGCTTTGTCCGCTACAGGGGCTCAGTTAATCCGTGACGTGGAACCAGGCGAACTCGTAAAAATGGATAAAGATGGGATACAGATAGAACGCTTTTCTAATGATCGGCCGCATGCTCACTGTGCATTTGAGTACACCTACTTTGCACACCCAAGCAGTATTATGGAGAAAATAAATGTCTATGCTGCTAGAAAGAGAATTGGACACATATTAGCAAAAAAATATCCTATAACAGATGCAGAAGTTGTCATACCAGTACCTGATTCTGCACGGCCAGCAGCTTTGGGATACGCTCAGCAATTGGGCATACCTTTTGAAGAAGCATTACTAAAAGATATATATAGAAAAAAGGGATTAATGAGAAGTTTTATAGAACCGTATCAGGAAGACAGATTGGAAATCAACAAGGGGATCATACCTATTAGCGACGTAATTGAAGGAAAAAACGTAGTTATTGTCGATGACAGTATCGTTAGAGGAACGAGCTCTGCTTCTATTATAAAGACACTACGTTCCGCCGGAGCCAAGAAAATAAATATGATCGTCACTTATCCTCCTATACGCTATCCGTGTTACGCAGGCATTGACTTTCCTTCACAAAGCGAGCTTTTAGCTTACCAACAGGCAAATGGTGAAATTTCTAAGATCGATCTTGAAGATAAAGTTTCAAGAGTAATTGGGGCTGATTTTGTGGCCTACAATAATACTTTTAACTTGGCAAAGGCAATTGGACTGCCGGAAGAAGAGCTCTGTTTTACCTGTGCGACAGGTGATTACTCATCTCTCGGAATAAAACCAATTTTCAAGACAAGAGAAGAGATGAAGGGTGATGAATAACAAAATGCTAAATGATTTCAATACCAAAAAGGTTCCATTAATGTACTTATGTTTGTGCAGAAGACTCGATGATCCTAAGAAAGCAACAGTTAACGTAAATATTGTTCTTCATACTTATAACAAATGATGGAAGGATTACTTAATAGTATTGATCTATTAGGTTATGTTATGCGTATAATTATGATAATGTTAGCCGTTACTATTATCTCTGCTGCCGCACTCATAACTATTCTGCTTATTTCTATAACTCCTACTAAAGACTATTCTATTGACGTCGATGCAATGAAGGATGAGCAGTCTTTATTTGTAAATGCAAGAATTACTCTAACCAATACAGGAAGAGAACCTTTAACTAACATTGTGATATATTACGGCAACCAAAATGAGGTCATCAAAATGATAAATCCTGGAGAAAAAATCTATCTATCTCCCCCTGAAGGCAGCCGATTAGATAAAGTTGAGGTAACTGCTAATGAAGGCATCAATGTGACCAAAGACTATCGAAGACCTATCAAACTTCCTGGCATGATGGGCTCGTGATTTTATCGTTTATATTATGTTCTAAGATATTACTTTTTCTTATCATTTTGTAATCCTTCTGCTAGGTATTTCTCAAATCCGACCCTTTCAAGCTTGTCAGACTGACGAATTACATTATATTTCAATTCTCTTTTATATTTTTCAACCTTTGTGGCTATTATTGCATACTTTAGACCCAATATTTGACTAGCAAGTATCCCTGCGTTCTTTGCTCCATTAATGGCAACTGTGGCGACCGGGACGCCAGGGGGCATCTGTACTATTGACATTAAAGAGTCAACACCATGGAGAGCAGTTGTTTTAATTGGAACGCCGATTACAGGAATAGATGTTATCGCAGCCACCATTCCGGGAAGATGGGCAGCACCTCCTGCACCAGCAATAATAACCATAACTCCTCTTCTTCGGGCTTCATTAGCATAGCTTATCATTCTATCACTGGTTCTGTGTGCGGAGATGATTTTAATTTCATTAGAAATTCTAAAGGTATTTAAAATTTCAGCGGCTTCCTTCATTATGAAAAGGTCTGATTCGCTTCCCATAATTATGCCAACAAGACATCTACCTATTTTTATTCACCTTATTTACATCTTTTATTTTTATGATATTTTTTATCTTATCTGCCGTTGCTATTGCTTTTTCAAGTGAACTTGCCGTGACAGTGATATGTCCAAGCTTCCTTCTAGGGCTACATATCATTTTACCATAAATATGAAGTTTAACCCCTGCTATTGACAGTAGCTCTTTGAGACCCATAATCATATATGGTCCACTGCAACCTTCAGGACCCAATATATTGACCATTACTGCAGGTGACAATAGTTCTGGTTTTGATAATGGTAAATCAAGAATAGCTCTAAGATGCTGCTCAAATTGAGATATTGAACAGGCTTCTATAGAATAATGCCCTGAATTATGAGGGCGAGGTGCTATTTCATTTATTAATACTTGTTCCTCTTTGGTAACAAACATTTCTATACCAAAAATTCCAGAGCCCTTCAATGCCTTCATAGTTTTCTCTGCTAATTCTTGAGCTTTTGCAACTGTAGTATGTGAAATTCTAGCTGGAACGATGGTAGTGTCTAGAATGTTATTATGATGAATATTTTCTGCTATTGGAAAAGAAGATATTTGACCGCTAGGATTTCTTGCTATCATTACAGATATCTCTTTCTCAAAAGGAATGAATTTTTCCACCATACACTGTCTATTAGACAGGTAATCCGCGCACTGAAGAATATTATTTTCTGTTCTAATTATGTAGTTTCCTCGGCCATCATATGAATTTTCACATATTTTTAATATACTAGGATAACCAAATCTATCACATAGATTACTCAGATCTTTCTTTGACTTTACAAGATCGAATTGCGCGACTGGAATACCGTGGTCTTTTAAAAATGTTTTTTGCCTAAATTTGTTTTGTATTATTCTGAGGGTTTGGGGGGAAGGATGAACAATAAAATTCTTAGAACTTAAGTTCTCAAGTATATCAGAATTGGCAAGCTCTATCTCATAAGTTAAAACATCGGATTTATTTGCGAGTGTCGTGATAGCATCTCCGTCTTTAAAATCGGCAATAATGCATTCATCTGAGACCGAGGACGCTGGCGAGTTGGGACTGGGATCTAATATGATTACTCTAAAAGACATACGTTTTGCCTCTTGAGCAATCATCTTTCCAAGCTGTCCACCTCCAATTATGCCTATAGAAATTGGATTTTGTATTTCCATCCAGTCTCCGTTATTGTAAATCATAAAGTCTTTAATCATCTTTTTAAAAAGCGAAATTAAAAGCATTCCATTAAGTTAAGAAGATTTTGAAAGGGATTGCTGTCAGTTGTATCCGAAAAGTACTTTAAAAAGAATGTTTGACGTTCTTGAAGTGATGAAACTAAAAGACAAAGTTGCAATAGTCACGGGTGCAGGAGGGGGCGTAGGAAAATCTATAACACGAAGACTCGTTTCTGAAGGAACCAAGGTAGTACTTATAGGAAGAGATCGGTCTAAACTTATGCGATCTATTGCAGAGATTGGTGATAGCAAGAATCTTTTGCCGGTAACTGCTGATATTACGAAAGAGGCCGAAGTATTAAATGCTATAGAACAAGCTCTTTCAGCATTTGATACTGTTGATATCTTGATTAACAATGCAGGTATAATCTATGATCCTACACCGTTCCATTTAATGAATGATGATCAGTGGACTGGGCTAATCAACACGAATCTTCTTGGAACATTTAGGACTACAAAGGCCGTCCTGCCCATAATGATTGATAGGAAAGAGGGCTGTATTGTGAATATTTCCTCTTTACTAGGAATGCGGTCAATACCAAATGTACCATTCTCTGTGTATGGTGTTACAAAGGCAGGAGTCATCATGTTTACAAAAAATATTGCTGTAGAGTATGGATTGTATGGGATCCGCTGTAACTGCGTTGCGCCTTCGACAATTCGTAGTCCTATGATTGAGCCATATTTACAGGATGAAAATGCAAGACGACTCCTTGAATCATCATTTCCGCTACGAAGAATAGGAGAACCCGATGATATTTCTGGTGCGGTTGTTTATTTTTGCTCTGATGACGCCAAATGGATAACAGGTGCGGTTCTGACTGTAGATGGAGGAATATCTGCGAAGCAATAATAGAAGATATTAGATTGGTATAAGAGACAATCTTCTATTACTAACTTAGACATTCAATAGACTCGATGATAAGTCGACTCTCTTGTCAAGGTTCTATTTCCTTTAGTAGTCTAGCCGTGTTCTTTTTGACTAGGGGAATAATCTTTTTCATTATAATTTGATGAAAGTTTTCAGTGTCAACATCAAATGATAATAATAATACATAAGAAAGTCTGCTGCTATTATTTGTAATAGGAATAGTTGCGCGAAGAAGGTTGGCATAGTGCGAGCTCGCGTAATAAATTTTTCCCAACAAGTATTCCCACCTTAATCGAGTATATTGACGCGTCGCCGCTGTAATTGCATATTGAGCTCTTTCTTCTGGCGTTAATAATGGGTTGAGACCCCTTCGCTCAGAAACAGCTAAGATCTTGCCATCTTCATCTGCAATTCCAGCAAACCTGATTGATGAATCAAGCGAAATAACTTGATCACAGAATTTCTGAAAAAATTGTTGTTCCAAATTGAATAATATAAAATACAATCTTATATTTTGACTTTCCTCATTCTATGGTTGTAAGCGATTCAGTCGTCATATAGAAGGGGCCTTTCAGCACATAAATAAAAACAATAATGAAAGAAAAATTATCGATATATAAAGTTCATTTATATATCCTCGGGCTGCTAACAAATTAGCAAAGATACTTTAATCGCCATTGATAACTTCAAATCTGTTGAATAATAAAAGGATTGTTTTAGATACGAGTATAATTATTGATGGAGAGATTACAAAGATGATCGAAGCAGGTCAGATTGATAAAGGCAGTGAAATTATAATTCCTTTAGCAGTTTTAGATGAATTGCAGTCGCAAGCATCCTCTAATAAGGAGTATGGATTTGTCGGCTTGAATGAGATTAAGAAGATAAGAGATCAAAGTTCAGTCAAACAGATATCGCTCAGATTTCTAGGTGAACGACCTAATATAGATGACATTCGCTTGGCAAAACATGGAAGGATCGATTCAATAATAAAAGATGTAGCCCTACACGAAGATGCAACATTAATTACAGCCGACTATGTTCAAGCACTTGTTGCTGAGGCACAGGGAATAAAATCCTTACATATCGGCGCTATAACCAAGACAACAGACCTAGAATTCGAAAAGTTCTTCGACAGTGATACTATGAGCGTCCACCTTAAAGAAGGAGTATCACCTTGGGCAAAACGTGGTAAGCCTGGGTCTTCTCAGCTTACTAAGATTGAGGAAAAAAGAAGCACTTATCAGGAACTGACCAATATTATCAAAGAAATTTCTGAAGCATCTAGAGTAAATCAAACAGGCTCTATAGAGATAAGCCGCAATGGAGCGACAGTAATCCAATACGGGATATTTCGAATTGCTATTACTAGACCACCATTCTCTGATAGCCTAGAAATTACTATTGTCAGACCTATTGTTAGGCTCTCACTTGAGGATTATAATATTACAGAAAAGCTCATAGAGAGGTTGTCAGCGAGTTCTGAGGGAATCGTAATCTCCGGACCTCCAGGTTCAGGAAAAAGTACTTTCGCAAGTAGCCTTGCAGAATTCTATGCGAAGAATGGGAAAATAGTAAAGACTTTTGAATCTCCAAGAGATTTGCAAGTTCCCGATGAAGTGACTCAGTACGGACCATTAGAGGGTAGTTTTGAAAAAGCCGTAGATATCTTGTTATTAGTGCGCCCAGATTATACAATTTTTGACGAAATAAGGAGGGCGCATGACTTTGGAGTATTCTCAGATATGAGGCTGGCAGGTGTAGGAATGATCGGTGTAGTGCATGCGAGTAGTCCACTTGATGCTGTCCAGAGGTTCATAGGTAGAGTGGATCTAGGAATGATTCCTCACATTCTGGATACTATTATTTTTATCAAGAACGGCAAAATTGAAAAAGTTTATGATGTAATGCTTACTGTCAAGGTTCCAACAGGAATGAGTGAAGCTGATCTTGCAAGACCACTTGTAGAAGTGCGCGATTTTGAAACACAAGCAATCGAATATGAAATTTATACTTATGGTGAAGAAAATGTTGTCGTTCCAATCTCCGAATTGACGACAGCCGCTCAATCAGACAATATTATTAGAAAATTAGCTGAATCAAAGATCAAGGATACGATAAGAAGATTCGATCCAGATGCTGATATTAATATAATCTCAGACAATAGAGTTCAAGTTAAAGTCAACAAGGATGTAATCGCTAGGATCATTGGCAAAGGTGGATCTACCGTATCAGAACTAGAAAGGATGTTAGGTATGAAAATCGATGTAGAAGTTAAAACTCCTACTCTAGGCGAAGAGATTGATTTTGAGATTGTGGAGGCCGGATCTAATATTAATATATCGGTGGCTGATAGCACTGTCGGACAAAAGGTCGATGTCTATATCGAAGATGAGCCGGTTTTGAATAGCCAGATAGGAAAAAAGTCTAGAATAAAGATTGACAAGCGATCGGAAATTGGAAAAAAAATAATAAATGCATTATTGGCTGGAGACAAAATCAGAATTTTCGTCAGTAAGGATTGATTCGTCCTGATTCATAGATAATACGTTAGATCTATTTTGTAATTAATTATTTGGAAGCTGCGTAAAATGTTTTAATTAAAAATTATATATTCAATCAGCTACATTACCAAACTGAAAATTGTAAAATACGATAAAAGGATTCATAGATCTATCAAATTCAAATTCTAGAAGTGATCTTCTGAATAAGACATATTTTTATACAATTTTTATTTCTCCACCTATTAAGAACTGTAACACATTAATGTTTTAATTTCTATCTAGAATTGTACGCCATTATCTAATTACGAATTGCCTCTATAATATATGTAATTTAGGTTATATGACAGCAACGGCAAATATTCTGAGTTTATTTAAGAATGTAAGTTCTACGAATACAATATATTATAATGCGACAAAATATACATTGTTTCTTAAATTCTCACTGTCGAATGATCAATGATAACGTCCTTTACTTATAACGCAGATTTGACGTTCTCCTGTTATTTAGCGGATAAATGTTTGTATTTAGAAAATTGGAGAAAACCTTGACTACTTTTGCTTAAAAAAGTGACTGCCAGAATGGTGAACCTAAGTCAAACCGGCTATTTTAAATTTATTTTTCATCCCCACGGCGCTAACTGATTACATTCTTCCAGCCTCTTTCAAACGTGAAAGCATTCTCGACTCACCTTCTCTAAAGTGTTTTTTGTCTTCATCACTCTCAAGAATTATCGGAGATACTTCCATAGGTTTTCCATATTTATCGAGAGCAACCATTGTAACAAAGGCAGTACCTGCATGAATCTTTGTGCTGTCGTCAAGATCTTCAGAAACAACTGTTACCTCCACTTCCATGGATGATTTACGAACATAGTTTAATCTGGCCGTTAGGATCAAAGCATTTCCTATGAATACTGGTTTTAAAAATGTCATTCTATCTATGCTTGCAGTAACAATATTGGCTCTACCAGAATGCCTTTTAGCAACAAGTCCTGCAATAAGGTCGACGTGTTTCAGTATAACACCGCCAAAGACATTGCCCTTGGGATTTGCATCTGAGGGTAACATAATAATTGTCATCTCTGCCTGGGACTCAACTGACCTTTTCCCTTGTTTGGACAGCGACGCCATGTCTTGTTATTGCAGAAATTGTTATAAATAAACATTCATAAGTATTTTGAAACAAATAAACAAACAAATCTTAGACTTGACTTATTTCGAACTATATTGCCTTACTACAAAACTTATTAGAAAAGTTCAGCCAAAAAAATACTTATCACAAAACAAAGTGGAATGCCTCTTGGTGAATAAAATCCATAATATGGTCTATATTTGAGCAAATGGATTGAATTTGCATGCTCGAGATACTATTACAATGACATGTATATCGGTCAGTTGTTTACTTGAAACTTATTTATCATAGACCTTGGCTAAAGTAATGTAGACGATAAAGTTTCAGTGAATTCTAAGGTACTTGATTCAACTTTTCTTGCAAATATTAAGTACGTAGTATGTCCTATCATTCTCATGGAAGGCCGAGTCATTCCTTCTCTTGCTTCTATGTCGCGAATCATGATTTCCACACAATCAATGTCGGCAAAGCCGCTTTGTTTTAAAATATTCGCGGTTTTTTCTAATTGATTCATGGTAGGACAAATAGCCACAAAGGCTCCACTTCCTTTTAGTGACACATGAGCATGGGCAACTACGGTCCAAGGATCTCCAAGATCCACAATGGCAAGGTCTGCCTCCCTAATACTAAGACCCAAATGAGGATCCTGCAGGTGCATTGTAACATGTTGTAGCATCCCAGCTTTTTCGAGGTTCTTTCTTGCTATCGCCATAAAATCAGAATTAATGTCGTAAGTGTAAATATGACCAGTCGGTTTTACAATACTTGCCATAAACGTTGTGAGAGCACCACTTCCTGTCCCTATTTCTAATACTATAGATCCATTTTGCAAGCCGGTTCTAGATGCTATATAACCAAAATCTTTTGGATAAACTATCTGAGTCTTCCGTTCAGATTTCATTATAAAATCGTAGACTGTTGGTTGGATAAGATATATGCTCTTTCCCTCAGTCGATTTAATGAGAGATCCATATTCCATTCCAATAACTGATGAAACATCGATGACTCCAAGATGTGTGTGCATTTTCTTTTGTGTAGTAACTTTAACCAACCATTTCTTTCTCTTTGAATGAAAAAGTAAAACATGATAACCCTCTTCTATCTTCATTCAGTATTAGACAAAGGTTATACTGATAAAAATCCTTCCAGAGAGAGAAATCTTTTATAATTTTTTTTCATTCTCTACGACTGGTTATAAATTGTTTTATTAGATTTATGTAGTTGATATGTTATTAATAATTCCTTTATCTGTGCAAGAATAAAAAGATCGCTATGGTTAAATTAGACTTTAGAAATATAAGAATAAATCAAATTACTTATGAAGAGGATTAGCAAAATTTTTTAGACAGATAAATATTTCATTTTCAGAATGCATACCTGCGTGTAAATTCTCTATATGAAGCATTCTTACGAATAGACATATTTTTATATAAATATCCTACATCTAGTCCAGCAAAAGCTAGTAGTAGTTATATGATCCGTATTCTGATTGTCAAAGATAGAAAATATAAGCTCGACTGTTAAAGGATTTAGCAAATAATTAGACAATGTTATAGAAAATCTTCGGTATCTATTATTCTAAACCTAACGCCTTAATTTACATCCTGTTTAATGCAGAAATTCCTAGCACACTAAATATATTTTTCAAAGTAATCCCAAAGCACTTTACAAGAACTAATCTTGACATCATGATTTCTTTATTTTTCTCCCTTAAGACGGGGACTTTTTCGTAGAATATGTTAAAGGCGGTGGCGAGATCATAAGCATATCTAGCCGGTAGCTTTGGATCAAGTGTTTTGACTGCCTCTTCTATCACGAGATCCATTTTTGCAATTATTTTGATTAAATTAGCTTCATATTCTTGAATCAATAAAAAGTTTCCTGATTTTATCTTCTTGCCATATTTTTCCAAAATTCGCTGGGATCTAGCATAGGTATATTGTAAGTAAGGTCCAGTGTTTCCTTCCAAGCTCAGAGAATCAACAATGTCAAAAGTTATAATTTTGTCGAGATCTTGTTTTATCAAATTATACCTGATGGCCGATATTCCTATTTCTTCTGCAATCGTATTTGCGTCATCATCTAAAAGATCAGGATTTCTTTTTTTGACTTCTCTATAAGCAGTTATTTGAAGTTTATTCAGAACGTAGTCTGCATTAACATATATCCCTTTTCTACCTGATATATGCATAAATTGTCTGTCTCCAATATTTAGTCCTAAGCTTTTCGCAGTTTCAGAGCTCAGAGTCATTGCCTCATACGCAAGATGATAATATTTGTCATTATTACCTTGTAAAAGCGACAGTACCTTTGTAATGATTCTCTGTAGTCTTGCTTGTCTTGAGTCAATTACCGTAATAACCTTTTCAGATGAATTAAAACAAGGATGTTCGCCGTTACCGACTTTGGGGTCCAAGGTAGTAGCCCAAAGAATAGATCCATCCCATTGATCAGCAAATCTATAATAGAAGAAAGGGTCCTCTACTAATCCTAATTTCCATGCTGCGTACGGTATATCCTTAGCAATGTAAGTTACTGTTCCATCGCTTCTGACAATTACTTTTTCCTCTTCATTATCTTGCGGAATGACCCAACAATCTTTGTTTTTTCCTTGCGTTTGCAAGGTAGCAATGCAATTTTGTTTTAACATCTCAAACGATTTACTCCATAGTCCAGAGATAACAATATGTGATTCAAAATTTAATAGATCATAATGAGCTTTCATTCTCCAACAGGTTTTTAATTGATCTTTCAAAACTCGCACAGAAATTTCTAAAGCAAATTGAGCAATCTCTGATGTTCCTTGCTCGATTTCCTTAAGAACTAATCTTCTTTTTTCTTGCAGGTTGTGATCGTCCTTATACATTTCGTTAATTTTTACATAAACTTCATCACCACAATATTGATCAAACTTTATAGATTTATCATTGGCATAAAGAGGAAGACCACCAAATTTGAATCCAACAACGATATCGGCAACCTGTAAACCTGAATCGTCGATATAATTTAAAACTCTTGCCTCATAGTTAGTTGCTTTCAAGATCCTGTATAGTATATCTCCAATGATTACATTTCGCATGTGACCTACATGAAGAGCCTTGTTCGGATTAATGCTCGTGTGCTCAATTGTAATCTTTTGATAGTGACCAATGTTCATAAAGCCGTAATTAGCATTTTCGAGTACGGCTTTAAGAGTATGAGAAGCTAAATTAACAATATTTGCTTTGAAATTTATGTAACCTGACGGGTGAGATTCAACTGAGAGAATAAAAGACACTGACTTATTTGCTTTTTTTCTCTCGATATATGGGTTTAGCTCTTCTTTGATGATTTCATTAGCAATATCGAAAGGCTTTTTTTTAAGTTTTTTACTAAGCAAAAATGCTACGTTGCAGCTCAGGTCTCCAAACTCTTTTCTGGGTGATTCTGATATATTAAAATCTTGCTGATTATAACCTAGATTTGAGAGGCTTGTTGATAATAGCTCACGAATTTCGTCAATTAGAAGCCGAAATGTCAATTGAACTTATCTCTCCGAAATAATTTAATGCAATATATTCAATTGCATCAATTAAGCCTTCACCTTCTTTGCCAGAAACTACATATCTAGCTCTGGCTTTTACATTTTCTTCGGCATGATTAAGGGCAATACTATAACCACAGAGATCAAATAGAGGAATATCCGTCTGGCTATCACCAATCGCGACTGTCTCTGCTGGTGCAACATTTAAAATATCCAATACTTTTTTTAGTCCTCTCGCCTTGTCAATTCCTCTTTCGTTGATATGAAAAGCATATCTGCTGTCGCTAAGCTGCAAGTCCAAATGATGTTCATTTAGGATTTTTTGTCCCTCTGCAATATCGAAAGTTCTAAGTAATACAACTTCTGTAAGTCTATGAAAAGTAGGTTTAATTTTTGCACCTTCGATATTTTGCTTTAATATATCATAACCCTTTAAACACTTTTCCTTGTCAGCCAAAAGTATATGTTCTTGCGGAGATAAAGTCACTGCGCCACCGTTTTCTCCAACAGCGATCTTTGTAGTACCGCTAAAGACAGCAAGTATATAGGCTTCCACCGATGAGCGTCCAGAAACATATATGATTTTATATCCAAGTCTTTCAAGATATCTTAGGCTCTCAATAGCTGGAAGATATACCATGCCTCCACCATTTTCTGTTATTGTACCATCAATGTCAATAGCAAAAACCTTTATCCGTTTCAATTATTAACCAAAAATAGATTTTTGGATATAAACGTTCTACGTTACATATTCCTATTATTATTTTTCCCCTATGCGATAGTCTCTCAAGTCCTACATAAGCCAGCGCTTTAACAATGCTAAGTAATGAACTTACAGATACCTCAAGAAAATAACTTGGTATAAAAGCAATACTTTTTGATTGGCTTTTAGCTCATGTTGTTAATGTCTATCTATTGCTGCTAATTTCAAGTTCTCTATTAACTATATGTTTTGGGACAATTGTTTGCTGTACATTAGAATGATTTGACCTTAGACGTCTATCAGTCAACGATTTTTGTTTTTTGATCTTTATCTTTATCTTAAATCCAAACTGACCATAATTATTCCACCTTTCTGTTTCGATGACTTGTCCTGTACCAATTATTCTATCTCCTTCGGGTGTAACTACTATAAAATCCGTTTTTGATTCTTTCTTGATGACTGAAATCTTGTCATAGAAGTGATGCCAATCAAGAGGATTGGTGATCCGTGCTTGGACGGAAAGCATATCTCCTACGCTTATATCTGAAATATAGCTTGGCAGTATCTCTACGTCACAAAGCTTCGCATACATAATGAGAGTGTATCAACACTATTGAATATATTACTTTTGGAATATATAACAGTATTCTAGTTATAGCTATAACAAAATGTATTATATTATATATTTCTTATATAATATGAAATATTTCTTAAAAATATTAAGCCTAGATTAGAAAAGTATATGATGTAAGATTAAATACTTACACATAGAAGAATGTTAGGGCCCGTAGCCCAGTCAGGATAGGGTGCTGATTAAATAGCATAAGCCTCCGAAGCCAGGCATCGTGGGATCGAAGCCCACCGGGCTCGATTTTTTGGTTGGTAAGAAACCAGATTGCAGTTCAGGACCAAGCCTAGCGTAGATATTATGCAAATATTTATATGAGTTGGAGAAGGTTCTTTTTTAGAAATTGTCCTTACAAGTCGTTATTTTAGAAGAACATAACAATACTCTTTTAGATAGAAGAGAAATTAAGTCCGTATTAAAAAACTGTGCAGGTAGAGTCAAAAAGGTTGATGCAGTAGGCATGGTTGCAAAGGAGCTCAACGTCGACAGCAATACAATTATTCCAATCAATATGAAATGCGAAACTGGTAAGTCTGATGTTTATGCTACAATGTATATTTATAAAAATAATGAGGACGCTAAGAAACAGCTTCCCCGTTATAGAATATTGAGAACTATGTCTAAGGAAGATAGAAAAAAATTGTTAGACGAAGAGAAGGCCAATAAACTAAAAGCTAAACAGGCAACAGCAGCCGAAGCAAAGTCTGGACCACGAAGAGGACGCAAGTGATAATGGCTGACAAAAAGACAGCACGAAAAGGAGAAGTAGCAGTTTACAAGTTCTATAAGCTGGAGGGAGATAAAACTGTAAGAGGTAAACGCGATTGCCCAAGATGTGGAAGAGGAGTATTCATGGCCGAACATGATAATAGAAACACTTGTGGCAAATGCGGCTTTACGGAATTTACACATAAAGAACAGTCTAAGAAAGGCCTAAAGAAACACTAATATCAACTGGCCAACTCTCTAGTTTCTTTCTTTATTGACCTGGCAACCACTGGGCTTATTAATGGATAAAATGATTCAATATAGCGTTTTGATCTTGATAATTTTTTAATATGTTCGGTAGTAATTTCATTTGAATAACCGAGCAAGAATTGTTTTACTACTTTCTTTGCTACAACTGAATTACCAGTTTGTTTAAGCCCCCTGCAGAGAAACTGCACTATATCCCAAATAGGATCACCAGATTGAAATCCAAATTGATCAACATTTGTAAAGTAAAGTAAATTCCCTCTTATGATCAAATTCTTCGGTTTTATGTTGCCCAGAGTTGACTTATCATTGTGTATTCTAGCTATTTGCTCACCCGCTATTTTAATCCAATTAGTGTTATTATATTCACCATCTTCATTCAAACAATATTTGATTGCATCTGCAAGTGAATTTCCCTTTATAAATTCAGTGACGAGCATTCTCTTACCTAGAATCACTGATTCAATAGCGGGAGTATTTAATCCCAAGTTACGAAGATACCGGAGCGCTTTATATTCATTCCCCAATCGGAATAAAGGATCTACCCTCAACCTTTTGACTTGCGAAGTCCATATGCTCAAGGCGGCCCATTTTACACCCTTAGTTTTTGCATAATCTTTTACAACTATCATCTTTTCAGTATTATCATCAAGATTTGTCATCGCAAAGCGAATAGTTCTACTATCTATTTTTCCTAATCGATGCTTATTTGAAATAGAGTATCTTTGAAAATGTACCTTTTTGGCAATTAAATCAAGCCAGTTTTTACTATCGAAGATCAATATACCTTCAGGTAGTTTCCAATATGATTGTTTGGGGGAGGACATAAACATCGGTAAATTCAATTGCTGTTTTTTTTGTCGGTGTATTTTTGATTGAGCTTCTTTTACTGCATACCTAAAGGTAACGCGACCTGCATAGGCATGGACAAGGTAGGAGCTAAAATCTTGTAATTTCTTTCCCAACTTTAAAGAAGCAATTCTGCCATTTTTGTTTATAAGAATACGTTTTTCAGATATTTGTAACAATCCACCAGACGAACTTTTATCCAGTAATTCTCTGTCTTCTCTTTGTATTTCATTCAAAGCTCTCTGATAACCATCAAGGGCGAAACTGACGTTCCTGTCTGCGTTCTCACAGTTATAAATTTTGTAGTAACTGTAGAGAGCATTGGGATAAAGTATGCTACGTTTTTTTATTTTCGAAAACATGATAAATTCTAAGGGAAAAGAAATTTCTGTGCTAAGAATATTAGCCGATCTAACTATATCAAAGATTTCTTCTATAATTACTCGCCTCTTATAGATAGTTTCAACACGCTTAAAAAATTCTGGATTTACAATGGCGTCATATATATGCAATAGTCGTCCAATCACGAATTCTCCAAGAAAGGCAGTTCTAGCATCTTTTTCCAGAGATTCACGGTCTACTATGAGAGCTGAAATCTCTATTTTTGATTCTTTTAAATAAACATATTTAACTACAAAAGAATAATTCTCAAGGACTACGATAATATCAAAATCACTATTAGGGCGACTATAACCAGCCACTTTTGATCCATAGATACAAACACCAACTATTCTATTGTTCTTTGCTATCTTGCTGACACAATTACCAATTATCTTTAATTGCTCGGCAGAATAGCTAGACATACTGATCAAATTACTTCTTTTGCCGCTGCTCTCTATTTTGGAATTCGGAAATTCTTTCTTTAACTAGCTCATCAACATCCAGATTAGCCATTAATTCAATTGGTAATTTTATGATATTAGAATCGATAGTAACCTTGGTCATTGGAAGCCCTCTATTGATCCATTCATTAACTACTTTGGTTTCTAATCGAAGATCACTAAATCCCTCTGGAAATTTCTTTGTAATGTGCTCAATCAATGTACGATCAGATTTGAAAATCAGTGTAGGTTCCAATAATCTAGAAGAATCCGCGTATCTCTCTTCGAATAAATTGCTGGATATTGAATCTGATATTATATCCATCTTCAGAATCCGACTGACTAAATTAAGATAATGTATAAACTCATGTGCAAGAATAGCATGAATAGACCCAAGCATACCAAAGGCTATTAAGGGTGCGGTCAGTTGAATAACTATGTTTAGTCGCCTCTGTTCATTCACTACTGGAACTGTTCTTGCAAAGAAGATACCGAACTGTGAGAACTCCACCTCTGACATTGAAATAATGAGATTAGGCTCTACATAATAATATGGATATTTTAATCCAGCCGCATTTTCTATTCTTTTAATTCCTTTAGTAACTATTTCATATCGATCTAATATAAGATCGTAAATGTTTCTAGGTAGCTGTCCGCTCTTTAATGCATCTTCTACTTTTTGTAATGAATTAAAAACCATCTAGCTATAGTCTAAAAATGGCATAGTCTAAAAAAAAGGTTGCTGCATGTCTACATCAAGAATATCAAAGGAAATACATTTGCAATTTGAATCTACAATTTCGGAAACATTAGGTTTAGCATTCTTCCTCTCTCCAATGAATTGCTTAACTTGGAATCCGCCGTCTGTGATAATTGTAATAGAAAAACGATTTGAATCTACTTTTACTACCTTGAACGAATAGATCCTTTTTTCAAATTGTCTCAATTTATTTTCAAATCTTACAATAGATCCACAACGAACTTTTAGTTTTTCTAGTTCTAATTCTCCGATTTCTTTTTCACATTCTACCAAAATTTTAATCTTAGTGGTAAATACAAGCGAATAATCGATAATATTATCTGACTTAGGGATTAATATAAATACAAGTCCATCTTCACGGAATTTTAAGTTATTCTGGAATTTTCGATTCTGAGGGTTTGATATATGCGCAAAAAACGGTCTTCCTTTTCCAAGAACTATGCTTTCTTCATCCTCACTTCCTACCCAGGTAAATTTAGGCTTCTGCCCTCTCGTCATTGACATTAACCTCTTTGCAATAATTCCCTCAATACTATCGTAGCCAGAGAGCCCCGAATAATCACAAACCAAACAACCTTTTCCTTTACAACGGTTACATTTAGTTTGTTTCTGCCTTATTCCTCTCTGTTTTTTCATATATCTGCCAAAGAAATGTAAGGGACGAGTCTTTGCTATTGTATCTATATTATTATTGCTATCAATCTCTATATTTATTAAGATATCCGGAGCTAAAAAATCAAGTCTTGTTTTTGTTATTTTTAGAAATCTTCTTCTTAGTTCTTTGGTCAATTGGACTTTAACGTTTTCCTTTCCCCGTATTTTGAATTTTGAGCGAATTTGGTCCTCACGTTCATAATATTCATTTGGAATCGTTGCTCCTATCAAAAAGCTGTCAAATTCATATACGTTATTTACTGCTGATATTATTTTTTTATTAATTAGATCTATCTTATTCATTAATCCACGGCAAATAAAGCAATTTTCTTGATCCATCTTAAGCAACGATCTAAATGATGGAACATGTCTTTTTAGACAATATTTGCAAAGAGTATAGTTATTTTTTAGTTGTTCTAAAAGGACCATTTCATCCTTGACATTAGCCAATACCAAATCTCCTTAACATTCCTTGCATCTGTCTGCCCTTCGTCTGTTTCATCATCGTTTTGGAATTATTGTATTGTTTTACTAATTCTTTAACATCATGTTCAGCTATACCGGCACCTCTGGCAATTCGCTTCCTTCTTGAGTCATTAATAGTATCAGGATTTCTTTTTTCATCTTTGGTCATTGATTGAATAATAAACCTCCATTTCTCCATTTTTCCCTGAAGAGCGTCTAACTGATCTTCTTTTACCATACCTGAGAGACCAGGTAAATTGTCGATTACATTTTTAAATCCCATTTTACTTACATTTTCCATCTGCGCGTAAAAGTCTTCGATAGTCATCTTGCCACCAAGTAGTCGCTTGGCTTGATTCTCATCTGCTTGAACTTCAAGACTTTTTGCCATTTCAAGCAGCGCTTTGATATCACCCATTCCGAGCATTCTGCCAACAAATCGTGTAGGTGAAAACTGTTCAAGATCATCTATACGTTCTCCTGTACCAATGAACATGACTTTGGCTCCAGTAGCGGCGGATGCAGCGATTGCACCGCCACCCTTGGCCGTCCCATCAAGCTTTGTTATAATAATTCCGCCAACAGGTGCAGTTTTATGGAAGGCTTCGGCCTGGTTGTAAGCTTGCTGACCTATCGTTCCATCTATTACCAATAAAACTAAGTCTGGTATTGCCACTTTATACATAGCATTCATTTCTTCCAAAAGTCCTCTCTCTTCTTTGTGCCTTCCGGCAGTATCAATAATTATAATGTCCGTATTCTGTGATTTGTAATATTTCAAGCCATCTCTTACGATTTGAATTGCATCCTTATCATTTTCATCACCGAATACCTGAACATTGATTTTATTGCAATTCATCTTTAATTGAGTCAGGGCGCCAGGTCTCCACGTATCTGCTCCAATTACTGCAACGCGATATCCACGTCTCGTTAGCCATCTAGCGAATTTGGCAGTTACCGTTGTCTTTCCACTGCCTTGGACGCCAAGCATGAGTATTATATTTTGCTTTTCTGCTTTAAAAGAAAAGACATCTTCGTCTAAGTCCACAGATTTATCTACGCTTTTGATTGTTTCTCCTGTATATCCAAGTAATTTTGCAAGTTCTCCATAAAGAATACTGATTACTTGATCTTTTCTTGTCAGACCCTTCGGGGGTGTTTCGTTGATTGCTCTATTTTTAAGGTTTTTAGTTATGGTTAAGACCAGTCTAACATTGACATCTGATTGTAGTAGAGCTCTCTGTACATCCTTACATAAAGAATCAATAAGTTCTTCGTTAATATCGGATGCTCCTACAATTTTTTTAAGAGCGCTTCGAAGACCTGTTCTTAAGTTATCTAGCATGGTAAGATTACTTGCATACTAATGAAGCTTCTAATATTTCAAATATTCCCCTTTGCCCGTCCCAGTGAATTCTTGCATCATTTATCTCTAATCTCTTGTTAAAAATAGGACAATCAACAATCAAAGTTTCTGCTTCGCCGCCTTCAAAAGTTAGGTTAAATCCATATTTTTTGCTCAAAAATTCTAATTGGTGTAAAGAACGCTTGTCTAATGTAACCCCAAGCCAGTTTTGATCTAACCCCATGGTAGATACACCAACTATTTTAATACAAAATTTTTTATCAATGAGATCGGTCATATATCGAAAAGGTTCTATTCCCCATAATGGAGTAAATATTGTAAGGTCTTGCATCGAGCAGGCTCGCTGGAAATTGTCTTTTTGAAAGACACTTGATATCCCTCCATGAACCAATCCCTGAATGTGATAAATAGATTTTATCTTTGTAATTGCACGTTCAAGTGAAGTAACTTCCTCTTCTTTAGACGTTTTCTTTAATGTGAATCTAAATGATGGAATACCCATTGCTTCTCCCAGTTGCTTCGTCATTCCGCTGTTTGGATAATGAAATAACAAGCTATCGTCTGTTTTAGGCTGGATAGTAATTAAACATACTACATCATGCCCAAGTTCTTTCATTTTGAATATTGAAAAAGTACTATCTTTTCCGCCAGAGAATAGCGAAGCAAGCCTCATAATCAACGATGAAGAGACCGCCTTTTATTAACCCGACGAGATTAATGTAAGTTAATTTAATCATTTAAAATCTATTTGCGTGAGTTTGTATATAATAGCAGGCTTCGGCGGATATAATACACTTTAAATAATTCACCAGTTATTCTATAGGATATTGATCGCTTCAGGTGATAATAATGCTAAATCATTTTTATCTTTGCCTGTTTCATCAATACTGCAAAGAAATATGGCGATTCTAGACCATTCTCAAACAGCTGCTGATGCTATAGAAGTTATGAGAGATCGCTCCGTGCGTTCTGTATTAGTGGCTGATTCAAAGAAAGAAATAATAGGCTTAGTATCTAAAACAGATATCTTATATCGACTACTAGCATTGCATAAATCACCAACGCGTACACGGCTTGAGGAAATAATGTCTTCACCAATAATATCTGTACCACCTGACGTGGCTATTTTAGACGCACTTGCTGCAATGGAAAAACACAATATAAGACAACTACTCGTAAGTTCTAATTCTAATGTATACGGTACTATAAGCAGAGAAGATATAATTATAAAAACAGAGAAGGCTGTGGTTCAAACATTGAATGCATTCAAATTAGATTCAGCCGTCTGTATAATGAGTCCATTTGCTTCTACATCACTAATGAATAAAAGAGATTCACTAGTTTGCCCTCATTGTAGCAATCAATATAACGACAAAGAATTGTTGTCAAAGCATGTAAAGGTAATTCATTCTGATACTCAATAGAATTTTAATGATGTT